>Ga0209609_10000017_pt1 | contig 87626 bp, 99 predicted proteins | sample LakKivw325mmetaG_FD_184136 | JGI IMG/M metagenome (GOLD analysis project Ga0209609, IMG submission 184136) | Anoxic lake water microbial communities from Lake Kivu, Rwanda to study Microbial Dark Matter (Phase II) - Lake Kivu water 325m metaG... | ecosystem: Environmental > Aquatic > Freshwater... | reverse complement strand
GACTGGATGAAGTTCGTCATCGACAAAACAGGCTCAGTACGGCGACTCAGCGAAGAAATGAAGAAAGCCCTCCAAGAATACATGGAAAGACACTAGGCAGAAGATTTGTCGGAACTCTTGGAAGAGTTGATAAGGAAGGAGTTGAAGAAGTAACATACAGAACATATGCGATGCGGGAACCTATGGCTCGAACTCTAAGAGAAAAGGCAACAGACAGGTTCTTAACAGCCTATCTGATAAATGATGCCTTCTCACGAAAACGTATAGGATTCCTTCCGACAACGAAATTGCAGAAACTAGTATTCTTATCGGAAAAACCGATGATAGACAATCGCGTGAAGGGTTTCAACCTCTATTTTATCAAACTCGTTCATGGCCCATTCAGCCAAGAACTTGAAGGAGACATCATGAAACTTGCTCAGGTAGGGCTTGTAGAGGATCGTTGGTTAGAACCGACTGAACAAATGAAAACGCTTCTTGAAGATTTCAATAATCTAATAGATAGGAACCGACCATTTTTTGAATACATAAAGAATACGAACGACAAATACGCCCCGCTTTCATTGGAGCGTCTTCTAACCATTGTCTATGCAATGCCTTGGAAAGACGGGAAAACGATTGCGGATTTGCCTTCTAGAACTCCTATGCTGTATCCCATGAAACCCGCGAATACGGATTTAGAATTTGACATAACCGAAGATGAGGCAGAGGATCTTCTCATGAATTTCGATCCCAAGACGGTTCGCAATTTTGTCCAAGCGATGGGAGAAATGAAATCTGGAAGGCTAAGGACTCATGAACAAGTCCTCTACACCCTTCGAGGCTAAGTACAACCCCTTCTTTGAGAAACAACTCAAAAAGCTACACAAGAAGGATAAGATGCGGGCTGAACGCATCCTTAAGAGGATTCAAGAGATATGTGCCTCGCCCTACAATGACATAAGGTTCGCTAAAGGCCAGTATAGATGCAAAAGAGAAGGCCGTGTGGGTAATGACAGGTTCTTGTATACTGTGTGCAAACAATGTAGAGAGCTAGGGCATACGACCGTGAATGGGTGCCCTGCCTGTAGTCAAATCAAGGACGAGACAGTAATTTTTGTTATGATGATAGATAGTCACAAGTATTAGTTTTATGTCCCGACTGTTAACAGCTAGAAGAATGTCCTGTCAACGTAACAGAACCACAAATCACACTGCTTATATGTTGGAGCTGCACCGTTGGCCTATCGAGGGTAGGTTCATGCCTTCAGAGATCTTCGATGAAGAGTCTTTCGTCAGACTCTCAGAGTCAGCCTTGGAGTGCCGTGTAAGGAGGGCAGGGGACTCTGTCAGGCTCAAGCTAAGGACTCCGAAGAGACTCTATACAATGAAGGTAGCCGGCTCAAAGGCAGAGGATATCATGAAGAGACTTGCCTGTGAGGTCGTGGAGGTTTAGCCGACTATTTCTGCTAGCCGCCGTGCGCGGTTGGAATCAAAGTCAAAACATCCCCGTCTGATAGAGGAGTCTCGAGCCCATTCAAGAGTCCTATCTCGACTTCGTTGACCAGAATTATCATGCTAGGTCTTGGGTCAAAGGACACGTCTTTACCGACCATAAGCCTCAACTCCTCCGTCCCCGCGGCGAGTGTTTCGAGCAGTCTCCTAATATTCGCCGGTTGTGAGAGTTCCATCTCACTCCGTTCACTTCCGTAAGCCCACCTGAAGGAGCCCATGAACCTAATCTTGACTTTGACCAACAGGTTCACCTAAGCCGTCAAGACGCTAACAATGGATTCGGCTGCGTCAACAATTATCTCTGCAGTCTCGACCACAGTCTCTCTTTCTATTGGGGGTTCCAACTCTGATAGGTTTTGTGTGGCTTCTTTCATCTTGACGAGAATCCTGATTGGGGACTCGCTGGGACAGATCTTTGTCAACATCGCCTCTGCCGCAGCAAGGTCAAGATACTCAGGTTGGCCTAGAGCGTGCTGAACAGACAACTGGGCCTTCTTCATAGCCAGAATCGAGATTTCTTTCACTGCTTCGGGAGTTCTTGTCTGTTTTGCCAAAGAAAGGTCAACCTTGGCCTCCCTGATGTATCTCAAGGCCCAAATCTTGTCTGACTCAGAACAGAGGCTCCTTCCCATTTCTTATTCACGCCAAAAAAAGTGGTCTCAACATCCAGCAGGCCTGTTGCGTCTCCGAAGCCTGATGGAACTCGGTAGGTTGCTGTCTTTAATCTCTAACTCAAAAATAGGTAAAATTGGAGGCAGGGTCAGCCTCTTTACGGCCTCGGGTCCCGCGCCTCCTCTCTCCCAAACTCTTGAGACACTCAAAACAGGCTATTTCAAGCGGATTTTGAGAGAGTTATCTCGATGGTTGAAACCGATCTCGTGCCTCCTTCCTGCATCGGAATATCTTCTGTTCCGATATTTACCCGCTCAACTTTCAGGTTCTCCATGAATCTCCGCCTAGTTATCTCCGCAACATCTACAGCGGTTGTTATGGCCATCCCCCTTGCCTTGAGGGTAACTTCTTTTGTCTCTCCCCCGCCGAAGAGAGTTATCACAGCCAAAACATAGTTCATGGTTGGCTTTCGCCCTACGAATACTGTATTAGGTTCCTTTGACATTGTATCCTCCTCCAATGAAGTGTTGGTGAAAACTGTATGTGACGTCATACATATTTAAACGCTTTCGGGAGAGGATATCTCTACTTGCTTCTCTCTTCTTCCGGAGGCGCAACCGCAGCTGGGGCCATCATATGCTGTTTTCGATGCTCCTCAACACGCTTGAGTCCAGTCAAGTATCCAGCGATCCTGTTTTTCATCTTCTTTGTTCTCGTATCGACGTACTGTGCCACCAACTGTTTATTAGCCTCAAAATCCATGGTAACCCTATCCCGGTATAGCTGCATAAGCTCCTCCGCAGTCTTCTTGATTACGTAAGACCTTACTTTGCCCAATTGCTTCCATCCAAACATTTGACTATATAGGCCGCATAAGAAGCAATTTCGAAACTAAAAATGTTTATGTTCTCCAGCCATAATCCCAAATTCGAAGCCTTTCTGCATTCTGAAGGGAAAGACGCCTGCCCTATCACTGGTCTCAAAGTAGCTCAACCTTGTTTTGGCAAAATTCTTAAATACCAATTGATTTTTCCCAACAAGATGTTGGGAAACCTATGATGATTGGAGAACTATCAACCGCCGCCATACACAGGCTCATCGAGAAAGCTGGGGCAACAAGAGTAGGCAACGGCGCTGTGGAAGCGCTAAGAGAAGTCATAGAGAACATTGCTGTGCAAATAAGCAAAGATGCAATAGAGTTCGCTTCTCATGCTGGCCGAAGGACTGTGAGGGCTGAAGATATCAAGCTTGCAGCGAGGAGATTTCATCAGACCTAATTAGGCTGTGGGGACCTTCAATCCCGAGGTTTGGCGTTCCTCAGTGATACTGCTAGGTCAGACATTCTTAGGACGCAAACATATTTAACCGCAAGCAATTCTTGAGTAGTGTGCTCCGGTAGTATAGCCCGGCCAAGCGTAGCCGAAAGTATGACGGCCTCTCGAGCCGCCGACGCGGGTTCAAAAGCAGTCACGAACCTGCTGCTGAAATTCCCGCCCGGAGCACCAAACGGAAAATGGGGGAGATTGGATTAGGAGGCTTATAGTCGTCACCGGATCTCCCGGAGTTGGGAAGACGACAATTTCGAAGATGGTGGCTCGAACACTCGGCGGGATCCACGTAGACTGTGGTGAGGTAGCCCTACGAGAAGGCCTGACGATTGGATATGACAATAGCGCGCAATCCCACATAATCGATACAGAAGGCCTCTCAAGAAAGCTCAGAGGAATCATCAAAAACCTAGACTGTAATGTTATTCTTGAAGGACATCTCGTTCCAAGACTAGCTGGATTTGCACCTTCAAGAGTCTTCGTTCTAAGGTGTCATCCCAACCTCCTAGTCGCTAGACTCAGACGAAAGGGCTACACCAAGAAGAAAATCGCTGAGAACATTGCAGCGGAGATTCTGGACTTATGCCTCATCGAAGCCATCAGACTATTCGGGATCGAGAGAACCTATGAGCTAGACGTTTCCGGAAAGGGCCCATCGCAGGTAGTATCATCAATCATCAGGATCTTGAAAGGGGGAGTCAAGAGGCGACGTAGCCATATAGATTGGATTTCAAGACTTGAGAGAGAGGGGAAGCTACAGAAGACCCTAAGATACATAGAGTCAGGCGCCACACCATTGCTGAATGAATGAGGAAGGCAGTGACGTCGTTCTTGAAATCAACTGGAAAGAGATACGCCATAATCGAGTGCCCAGGATGTTGTAGCCTTCAACTTGTCAACTCATCAACTAGGTCGCATAGATGTCCATACTGCGCCAAGGTCATCAGGCTCGAATGGTCGAAGGTAAAGACTCTCCATTTTACTCATTCGGCTCGTGACGCGTCAAGAATAATCATGAAGCTGAAGAGCAGAAGAACAGCCTGACCCTCCTTTGAAACAAATTCTGCAAAGTGATAAAAGGAACCGGTAAGTAATTGGTGGTTGGTTGTGGCTGAATGTCGTCAGTTGCTGAAAGGAGATTTAGGGAAGAACTCTCGTCACTTCTCCAGAAGCCAGTAACTGTTCACACGTCTCTAGGGAAAAGCTATACTGGGATGCTCCAGGGGGTCGATGCAAACACTATGAGTCTGTGTTTAGCGAAGGTTAAGGACGAATCTGGCCAGGAAATCAGTAGGCTCTTCATCAGCGGAAGGGCGGTCCTGGAGGTTCATGGGCTTGAGATGCCTTTTGATCTACGCAGTTTCGCAGAGAGGCTTGAAAGGGTTTTTCCAAAGATGGTGAAGATAATTGATGAGGCAGGGGTTATAGTCGTCATGGACAAGATCAGAGTCAGTGAGAGGGGAGTAATTGAGGGCAGAGGACCTGCGGCAGAAAGGGTCCAGAGGGTCTATGAAGAGTTCATGCGTGAGAGAGAAAGATCTGCCTAGATCTCCTTCTTCTCGTCAGCAGTGACCTCTTGGTTTGTACCGCCAAGAAGATTCTGTGTGGCTTCAACAGCCCTATCTAGGCTTGAGATGTCGACGGTCAACCCCAAACATTTGGAGAGAAAGTTGAGCGCGACCCTCGCGGCCAAAGCATCAGGGTAGAGTCCAAGAGTCTCGACAAGGATACAATATCCTTGCATGCCGCGAAGTCTGGCCAAACCTAGGAGAAGACCAGCAGCTCCATAAACCCTTCCTACAAGGGTTGATGCGCCAAGACGGGTGACGACCTCAAGAGTACTCTTGTCAGTAGCCGTACAGAAGACCTTAGGGGAGTTCGAGGCAGAATCTTTCTTGAGGCCCCCGATCGTCACAACGGTGTGGCAGTCGAGGTCCTCTGCAATGTCTAGGACCCTTGAGGATAAGTCATATTGACCTTCTACATTGAGGGCTTGAGTGTTACCGTACAATATGATGAGATCGCTTCCTGTCTCGGTCTTTGCGTAGTAGAGCTCATTCATTGGGGGCCTAATCGTACCCTTTTCAGTAGTAAGGGCTACAGCTTGGAACGATGATGAATGTAGTCTACAGAAGAGGTTTGCTTTGAGTTCCTTGATAAGGTGCAGACCGACTATGTTCGCCACAAAACCTATTCCGGGAAGTCCCTCGATGAGTACAGGTTTTCTCAACTGCGGTCTCTCAAGGAAGAATTCGCAAATCATCTTGAGCCTCCAAGCGGTCACCCTTCGCTGAAAGAGGTTGGTCAAATCTGTTTCTTGCTTCTGAGAATTCCTCCCTGCGCAAACTTATTCTTTGGCATTTCGTTGAACTCTATCCAGACGAGTTCCTTCGAGACCCCGAGTACCTGGACAAACGCCTCCGTAATGGCCTCTGCAAGCTGTTCTATTTGCTCTTGGCTCCGTCCTTCCAGAATATTCACCTGAACGAAAGGCATCTGAATCACGGCGTAGGGTACCTCTCCACTTCCTTAACAAGTTTTCGAATTCCTGATTAGTTTATAGCGAGCATGATTATTCCTTAAGACTCGTCAATCAAATGAGCGCCCATAGGTGTCGAGGGAGTTTTGAACATCTGTTGAAAAGAGACGATGTCTTCGAAGTCACGGATAAAGACGTCTTGGGTAGGGTGGGAAAGCTTCACACGAAGAGTGGAACAATTGAGACCCCATGTCTTCTCCCTGTGATTCATCCAACCAATCAGATTGTAACGCCGAGAGAAATGTGGGAGATGGGATTCAAAGCGGTGATGACTAACGCTTACCTCGCCCGGAAAGCCTTCGGCCCTAATGTAAACAAGAGCATACATGAACTTCTGAACTTCCAAGGGGTAGTAGCAACAGACTCCGGAGCCTACCAAATCCTCACTTACGGTGAGATCGAAGCGAACCAAACGGAGATAATTAATTTTGAGGAGAAGATAGGCTCTGACATTGCAGTCATCCTCGATATTCCTACAGGGTTGACTACTGACAGGAAGTATGCGGAGATGTCAGTCAATGAGACGTTAAGGAGGGCTGACCAAACGCTCAGAACGGTCAGCAGAGATGATATTCTATGGGTCGGTCCAATTCAAGGCGGCACATACCTAGACTTGGTGGCTAGATGTGCTGAAGAGATGAACAGCAGACCTTTCCCAATTCTTGCGTTGGGTAGCCCAACCCAAGTTATGGAGCAATACATGTATCGCGAGTTGGTCCAGATGGTCTTGACTTGCAAGAAGGTGATCAAGCCAAGTTGTCCTCTCCACCTCTTCGGCGGCGGCCACCCGTCCATGTTTGCCTTGGCGGTCTCTGTCGGATGCGACCTCTTTGACTCCGCCTCATACGCCATCTATGCCAGAAAGAACCGATACCTCACGCCGAGTGGGACAATAAAAATCCAAGACCTAGAATACCTTCCCTGCTCCTGCAACGTATGCGGAAACCTCAGCGCAAAGGAACTGATCGATTCCCCTCCACATGACAAGGCCAGAAAACTCTCAATCCACAATCTCAACATATGCATCGAGGAGATACGTAGAATCAAACAGAGTATAATAGAAGGGAGGTTGTGGGAACTTGTAATGCAAAGGGTGAGGGCCCACACCAGACTCCTAGAATCCATCCACGAGTTCAAGAATTACCGTGACCTTTTTGAACGTCACTCGCCAATGACAAAGAAGAAAGGAATCTTCTTCTTCGACCATCTGGATCTGAATAGGCCCGAGGTCGTCAGGTTCAAGCAGCGTATCGACAGGGAATACTCACCTCCAGAGAACGCCAGAATTCTGGTTCTGCTGCCTACCCCTCTGACCAAGCCACATAGTGCAGATAAGACTCTGAAAAGGATGCTCAAGCTCATCGACGGGCTGGAGGCTTTCCACATATGCTTCTACGGAATTCCCTATGGGGCTGTTCCAATAGAGCTGAGCGACGTCTACCCCATATCTCAGACAGAGGTGAATAGCCACCCCGACCAGGTTTCGATCATAGACACTGCTGAAGCGGTGGCCCAATACTTGAGGCGCCACAGGTACGGTAAGGTCCTACTGCACGCTTCGAAAGAGGCCTTGGCCAGACGAGTATTGTCTAGAATAAACGATGTATGTGCGAAGACAGGGCAGAAGCTATCGATCTCTTACTACGGCAAAGATGTTTGGGGGACTGAGGCTCTGGAGGAATTGTCTTCCCTCCTCAAGACTGCCAAGAAACGGTGTACGTTACCTGGACAATAGTGTGAGCCGAACAATTCGCTGGAGGACACCGATTCGAAAGATAGTTCAGGAGGCGACTTCGCAGCGCAGTTCTACACAAACATTCCATGTATGGATTTGTGCGCCTGCTTCATTCTCAACTGAATCTCTGCCTCAACATCTTTTGCGTCTTTCTCCAGGTCTGAGACGTTAACCTTCATGTTATATGTCTTACAGATGCTTCTTATCGCAACGGCGGCTGCTGCTGGGTCCGGTCTGTTTGAGGATGCGTAGGGAAGGATTGCAATGGCAGGAAAGTTGTGTATCTCAAATTCACTCAACATTATTGCCAGCGGACCGTAGACGAAGAGTTCCTCCTCAAGCCTGACGCTGTCAAACTCCTTGAGCCCATTCGCATACGCCCTCGTTGGCACAACCCTGAGGGGGGACTTTCCCGCCATGAAGGTTGAGTCGAGACCGCCGACCATCACGGCGTCCTTGAATCTCTCCTTGACAGCCCATGCAGATAGGGACTTGGCAAACTCGGCTTCCTCACTCCTGTGGGGTGAGAACTCCAACTTCACGATGACGATGTTGCCTTTTCTATAGATCTCAAATGGGGTGACGAGACCTTCTGGTGTAGAATTCACAAACGGTGGGGGGTGATCAACCTCGATGAACCCTATCCTCCTAGCCCGCAACGCGTGCACTAGAAAGGAGGTTGCAATATAGCCTGTCTCTCCGATTCCGTGAAAGCCTGCGATGAGTGTCGAGTTTCTGTAGTCGCCTTTACCTACGTTTATGTGAACAGTCATCTCTAAGACCGGTCTTGAACGATCGCCCAAGAAAGGTGAGCCCCTAATTAAAGCATTTCTGAGAAGACCCTGACTTTCAGGGCAATAGCAATCTCAGGAACGACTCATTCACACGTAACGGCCTCTCATAGTCGACCTTGAGGCACTTCACGTCTCATTTAAGAGGGAGATTGAACAGTGAAATCCGCATATCGATTGCTAAGAGTGTAGAGAGTTGAAGCTTCAGTTCCTTGGAGCGTGCAGGGAAGTTGGCAGGTCAGCCGTGGCTGTTGAGGTAGGCCAAAAACGTCTCTTGCTAGACTACGGCGTAATCATGAATGACGCTGTCGGCTTCCCGACACATATCTCCCCCAAAGAACTGGACGCCGTCCTCCTCTCGCACGCTCACCTAGACCACAGCGGATTACTGCCGCTCTTCTACCTCCGACGCGGAATCCCTCTCTACAGTGTTGAGCCAACTTTCGAGTTCACCCGTTTACTCATCAAGGACTTCATTCACATAAGCAGCTACTTCCTTCCCTACGAATACGTCGATCTCGATACTATGATGGAGTATTGCATCGCCATCCCCTACCGAAGAGTGTTTGAAGTTCCGGGAGGCAAGGTCAGCTTTCTAAACGCGGGACACATACCAGGTAGCTGTCAAATACTGATTGAAGGCGACGGCAGACGTATTCTCTACACTGGGGACTTCAACCCCAACGAGACGAAGACATTAGGTTCAGCAGAACAGAACTACGGCGATCTGGATGCAATAATCACTGAAGCGACCTACGCAACCGAAGACCATCCTGACAGAACGACTGTGGAGAAAGAGTTCTTCGCGGAAGCTACAGAGATAGTTGAGAGGGGAGGAGTCGCCCTGGTTCCAGCTTTTGGGGTGGGAAGATCCCAGGAGATCGCGACAGTACTCGCAGCCCACAACTTCAAGTACCCTGTATTCATGGACGGGATGGCTCTGGATGCCACCGAGATTCTCATGAGTCACCCAGGATCTCTTAGGGACGCAGACCTCTTCAAGAAGGCTGTCAAGAATACCAAGTGGGTTGGCACCTGGAATGAGAGGAGGAAAGCGGTTAGAACTCCCTCAGTAATAATCTCGCCAGCCGGAATGCTGAAGGGAGGAGCGGCGATCTTTTACCTGGAGCAGGTTGCCAAGAAGAAGAATAACGGAGTCTTTCTGGTAAGTTTCCAGATACCGGGCACTCCTGGCAGCATTCTCCTTGAGAAGAAGAAATTCGTATTTCAAGGCAGATCCAGAAGAGTCGAAGCCAAGGTTGAGAAGTTCGACTTCACTTCCCATGGAGGTCGTAGCGACCTTCAGGGTGTGCTCTCCAAACTTGGGGGGAAGACTAAGGTCTTTACCGTTCACGGTGCAGAAACAAACTGTGTCAAACTTGCAAATTGGGCATCAAAGGAACTTGGCTTAGAGAGCTATGCGCCTAAGCCGGGTGACAAATTCGAGATATGACCCTCAAAGTCTCCATAGTCCCAGTGGGAGAACCACTGCAGGCTACTGCCGAGGCTCTGCTAAGTAGGCTTGAAGAGTCGGACCTCAGGGCGGACTGTACACTCTGCCCCAGAATATCTGCGGCAAGCGAAGCCTACAACCCTTCGAGAAATCAGTACTGGTCAACCGTCTTACTATATCAGCTTCGAGTCCTTGCTCGAGAGCTAGATGGTAAGGTATTAGGCATGACAGAACTCGACCTCTACGTCCCTAAACTGAACTTCGTCTTCGGGGAAGCCCTCTATCATGAGAATGTAGCCATAATCTCAACTTACAGGTTGAGGCCTATACTTTACGGCGGAGGAAGCGAAGAGATCTTTCTTACAAGAGTCACAAAAGAGGCTGTCCACGAACTCGGCCATACCCTTGGATTACCTCACTGCGCGGAAAGACGGTGCGTCATGAGATTCTCAAATAGTGTAGCAGACACAGATGAAAAGAGTGAGAGGTTCTGCGAATATTGCAGGAAGAGACTTCAGGTTTGACGAAACCGATTGCCTGCGCAAGTCCACTTGCAGAAGCAGCTTCGCAGCCCAGCGGAGGCGTCAGTGAGGCTCTGGAACGTGGCGAAGCACCTAAGACGACAAGTGCCATCCGATTGAGACAGGCCGCTCTCACCCGTGGCAAGAATCTCAAATCTGAGTCCTCCGAGTTCCTTGACGAATGCAGACCAAGCTGTAGAGGCAAAACCAAATGAGAATTGGAAAGTTGCCTTGCCCTGAAGTGTCAGCAACACAATGCCTTTGCAAGAGGCGATGAGCAACTGGGAAGCAGAGATCCTCCAGCTCCAGCCTTGGAGAGTGTCGAGAGTGAGCAAACATCCTTCAAGGTAAGCCTCAACCACCTAGTCCCCCAGACGTGGGTGATTCTGCTCACAGGAGTCCTGTCGCTCTACTTAGCCAAGACAGAAAGCCACCGTGAGATCCTCACAGTCTTCCCGGAGACTCCAGGTGGCGCCTCTCTTAATTCCATACTGTTTGTCTTCCTACTATTCTTCGCCGCTACGGTAGTATACCTTCTCGTAAGAAGCGGCCGTCAGACCCTTGTCAAGTTCATTTTCAGGATCTCCCTGGTCTCGGCAACTTTTCTCTTGATGACCTGGTATATCTTCAAGATTGTGAAGGTGATTCCGACATCAATCCCTGCCGGTGAGCTTGCCTCGACCACAATATCGGCATGCCTGACTGCACTATTAGTGGCTGCAGTCTACAAGGCAGAAGGACTGATACACGCCCTCTCCTCTGCTTCGATAGGTGCCTTGGTCGGAACTTTTCTAGCTTCTTCAATCCCCTTACTGTCAGCCGTTGTGCTTCTGGGGGCTTTGGTGGTGTACGATATCCTGACGGTGTACCTGGGCCCAATCGGGAAGCTGGTTGAGAGCTCCAGTCTGAGAGACTTCACAGGAGCAGTCTTCACGTTTGAGGATGTCACTGTAGGTATGGGTGACTTGGTCTTCTATTCAATGCTCGTCTCTGTCGCCCTCTCAAACTACGGTGTCCTCTCTTACATCATGTCTTCCTTCGGGGTCCTATTCGGGGCATATCTTGGAATGAGAATGCTAGAAAAGAGGGATTATTTCCCAGGCCTTCCCCTAGCCCTACTTGTTGGTCTGCTAATGATGTTTGGGTCAGTCCTCGTGGCCGGTCAGGCGACTTGGCCGTAGGGTTGCCCCAAACAGGATCGCAAAGAATGGAAACGCGCCAGAACTTGTGTCAGACGGATCACTGTTCATTTAGACCAAGAAATCACCTAGCCCAACTCGGACACTAAGAGCGTCTGGATGGAACGCGCCTTGAGGGTTTGATCGGCTATTTCGAAGATTCGGGACTCAAGATAGTCTACCCCCGCTCTGGCCTTCAGGTATGACGCGGCCTTGGCCTGCTACATCTGAGCTGAAAACGATATATGTATAGCGAGCCACTTCCATTGGCCGTGCAAGGGTAAGGTCATGCTTGACAGATTCAATCTTCTCATATCAACCTCACGTGGCAATGAGAAGAACGCATGCAGAGAGATCTGGTATCTACTGAATGAGCTGGGCGACAAAGACCCCGAGGTTGACGTCACTCCAGCGATAGGTTTGGTTGTCGCGTCGACATTGCTTGATTCACTGGAGGCGACATCAAAACTGCGGGGTATCGTGCAGGAGAAGCCTTGGGAGTTCCGGTACATCCTGAAGATAACCCCCATAGAAAGAGTCGTCCCAGCGGACTTACTCGAGATCAGCAGAGTCTCTCAGGAGCTGGCTGACAGGATAAGAATAGGTGAGACTTACCGTGTGACGGTGAGAAAAAGGCACAGTCAATTGAGAACTAAGGACATAGTGGAGGCTTCAGCCTCCAAGATCGATAGGCGGGTAGATCTGGATCATCCCGACAAGATTCTTCTGGTGGAAGTAATCTCCGAAGTCGCTGGCCTCTCAGTCGTTTCGCCTGACGGTGTGCTGGCAGTTGGGAAGGAAAAGAGGACTCCTAAACGCTGATTGAGAGGAGTGCCATCCTCTCAATCACAAGTTTCTCTAGGACCTCTCTTTCTGAGAGTCCTCTCATACGGGTTGCTTCAATCTCCGCATCGGATATCTTGAAGGCCTTCTTTACTGAGTTCAATCTCTCTTTGTTCCACGAGTTGGGGAACGAGGTGTCGGGGCCAAGTTTCTCAACCTCACCTATCGCCCCGTCCAGCCTCTCAAGTTCCGACCTATTCTCAGATAATGCGACCACGGCGAGATGCTTGGAATCTCTCCTGACCCCGAGCATCTTTAAACTGTTCTTGATCTGGCGTTGGGCTGAGGCGTATACCAAGATCTCCAGAGCAAGATCCTCACAGATCATCCTTTTGTTCCGTCTGGCATTAAGCGCATTAAGGACCGCAAATAGGACATGGTCATAACCCAGAATATTTCTTCCGTCCATGATCTGGACTACGCTGCTAGGGGCGACCTCTCTTAATCGTCTCATCAACACGTCAAATTCGACTTCTTCAGTCGAGACTAAGCTCCTAACCAAAAGTTTCTCGTTACTCTCTTGAAGTTGAATGATCAAGAGTTATCTCCCGATCAACAGGTCCCAAAACCATTTCACGTCGACGTGACTATCTCCCGCCCTTTCGTCTCAACAAGCCTCTTTAAGCAGAGGATGGCCTCCTCAGCCAGACGGCTGCAAGCTTCTTCATCTTCTCCGAAAGCGACCAACTCTACAGGAAGGCCGGCGCCGGGAACATATTCGCTGACCAGTGGCTTCAGATAGACATCGACTAACTCCTTCTCAACTTCTTCAATAAGTGGTGAAACCTCTGATTCTACCATGTCTACAACCACTCTTCTGGAACAGCTTCTGCGCGAAGTCTCTTTTCCTATTATGCCAGCCACGTATTTCTCGAATATCGCTTGAACTTCCTTTGGGGGTCCTGGCATAACCACGAGAGTCGTCTCGCCCATTCTGAAAACTATTCCGGGAGATATGCCCAGAGGGTTGACGAACGTCTCGGCGTCTGAAACGGTTCTCGCCATCCTAAAGAAATGCTGCGGCAGCTTTTCTATGGGGATGCCCTTGCGCTCTGAGACTTTTTCAAGAGTCAATTCGTCAGTCACAATCTTGGAGTGAGTCAGTCTTGAGAGTGCATCTATGGTTAGATCATCCTTTGTTGGCCCAAGCCCTCCTGTGACCAATACAAACCTAGGCTTCCTATTCAGGGACTCTCCGAGAACCTTGCAGATTTCTTCCTCATCGTCCCTGACGCAGCTTATTCTTGAGACCATGCCGCCAATGCTTGTGACTCGATCCGCCAACCAGAACGCATTCGTGTCTGCGACCTTTCCATAACACAGTTCGTTACCTATCGACACGATTTCGATGTTAAAAGCATCCACTCCTCCTTGCAACAATTCTCGTTACACATACGGTATTACTCAACAGACCTGCAGGTTCCAACTTGAATAGCAACCCTCGACGAGGTGTGTTGGCATGTAGAGTCTCTAAGCTGGAGGCCGCGACTTCCAAGAGATACCTTCACCGTGGTTCCACACTCCAAATTGGTAAAACGCTCCTTCATAAAACTCTGTTTGATCTTTCAACTGAGCGAAGTTTGGCTTCTGGTGTTCATTCTACAAGTGTCATACCGTACAGGCCAACCCATATAGTCACAAAGCCTTGGGCTGAAATACCTTTAACTAGGCAAAGGCTGGGAAGAGCCATTTGGGGCTTCAGACTAGTTACTCTCGAAGTCTTGCAGGCGGGGATTCAGTTTGGCCATAAACGCGCTGCTCTTTGACTTAGGAGGGACGTTGCTGACCAGAGATATTGAAAACAGACTCGTGGATGAAGAAGCGTTGAAGTCACTAGCTGAGTATCTTGCCTCAAAAGGTTGCACCGTCTCGGAGGAAGATCTATTGTGGAGATATTGGACCCACTATCGAATGATCAATGATCTTCGCGAACGTTTCCTGATAGAGATACCGATGCGAGTTTGGCTTGGCAGTTTGATTTCTAAGCTCTGTAACCTGCACATGATAGATGAGGCCCTCAATACTGTTGAAGCAACGATCGTTGATGCGAGAGTAGAATCTGCAATACTCTTCCCAGATACCGTCAACGTTCTTGAAGTATTGAGAGATAGTTACCGTCTTGGCGTAGTGACCAACACATCTTCCGAAAAGGTCACAAAGAAGATACTTCGGCGCCTAGACCTTAACAGGTACTTTGAGTGCATTGTAACGTCAGCCGAACTGGGAGTTCGAAAACCCTATCCAGGAATCTTTCTTTACGCCTTGAGGGAGATGCGTCTGAGAGCCGATGAGACGGTCTTCATTGGCGACTCCTTCAAACATGATATTATTGGCTCCAGACAGGCCAACATGAGAAATTGCCTCGTCTGCCACGAGGAGACCGAGGCCTCTGATGGATTGCCTGCGCCAGACTTGGCAGCGAAGAGTCTATCCGAACTGTTGAGGACTCTTGAAACTACTCACCACCTATAAGGGGCATTTGAGTTCGGTTCATGTCCACAACTCGTCTAGCGCCTACCTTGGGTGCGCCGACCATAAACCTTAAAAAGCGTTCGAGTCTACGCAAATTAATCCTTTAGTCTGAAAGGAGTTTCACCCTTTGATAACAAGAAGAACAGAGTGGAGTGAGGAAGAAGAGACTGGCGAGGAGGAAGAGTGGGGCGAGGAAGAAGGTTGGGAAGAAGAGGAGTGGTAGCCTCAGCCTCTCCTATCTCATTCTTCCATGATAGTTAACTTTCCTTCCTCTAATTTTTTACTGGATGAACTTCATGGGTAGAGTCGCAGTAATAGACAGGGACACCTGCAAGCCCAAAGAGTGCGGGGCCCTGTGCATCAAGTTCTGTCCGAAGGTTAGAACCAGAGTTGAGACCATAAAGTTCGTTGAGTCTGAAGAGACGCCGACGATAACTGAGGTACTGTGCACCGGTTGTGGAATCTGCATCAAGAAGTGTCCCTTCAAAGCTATAACCATAATAAACCTGCCAGAAGAGTTGGAGAGTGAGTGCAGCCACCGGTATGGGCAGAACCTCTTCAAGCTATATCGTCTTCCGACACCTCAAGTGGGTCTTGTAACAGGCCTTCTGGGCAGAAATGGAACAGGGAAGACTACAACCCTTCGGATCCTGGCTGGAGAGTTAAAGCCGAACCTAGGGGATTTTGCCTCCCCTCCAGACTGGACAGAGATAATCCAGAACTTCAAGGGCTCAACCCTCCAGACATACTTCGAGAGACTCTCAAAAGGCGGACTCAGAGTCGTTCATAAGCCCCAGCATGTCGACAAGATTCCGGCAGTTGTGAAAGGTAAGGTATCAGAGCTGCTGGAGGCCGCGGACGAGAAGGGTGAGCTGCAGAGGTTGGCTGAAGGGTTGCAGCTCAGAGAAATAATGGATCGCTCTATCGGAGTTCTCAGTGGTGGAGAACTTCAGAGGGTCGCCGTTGCTGCAACAGTCTCCCGTCGAGCAGACGTCTACATCTTCGATGAACCTTCAAGCCACCTAGATGTCAGCCAGAGAATTCGAGCCTCAAAGATAATCAGAGGATTGATCAGGGGAGACGAGATCGTCATCGTTGCCGAGCATGACTTGGCCATGCTCGACTATCTTTCAGACCAGGTCTGCCTCATCTACGGTGAACCAGGAGTCTACGGCATAGCCTCACACGCCCACGGCTTGGGAGCTGGGATAAATACCTATCTAAGCGGGTTCATCGCTGACGAGAACATGAGGTTCAGGCCTGAATCGATCAGATTTCACTTCAAACCGGCCAGAGAAGCCAGAAGCAAAGGGAGCATGAAGATTAAATGGAAGAAGATGTCCGAGGTCAAAGGCAGCTTCACTTTGCAGGTTGAGCCTGGCGAGATCAGTCAGGGTGAAGTTGTTGGCATACTTGGCCCTAACGGCATAGGCAAGACCACCTTCATGAAGCTCCTAGCAGGTATCGACGGCTCCGATAGGGAACGACAGGCCCCGCTGGCAGGATGCACCCTGAGCTACAAACCACAATATATCGCCACGGAATATTCCGGAGAGGTGCATTCACTGCTCTCCAGCGTCTCACCGATTTTTGGAACAGACCATTTTGAGAGCGAGTTCACCAGACCGTTGGGACTGGCCAGACTCCTCGACAGGAACCTCAAGGACCTCAGCGCTGGAGAGCTCCAGAGAGTCGCTATCTCGGCCTGCCTCTCCAGACGTGCCCAAGTCTACCTCTTGGATGAGCCGAGCGCCTATCTCGATGTGGAGGAGAGACTGGCCGTTGCCAAGGCGATTCGCAGAATTGCTGAGGAGAGAGGTGCTTTCGTCTTCGTCGTTGAACATGACATTGTTGCGCTCGACTTTGTCGCAGACCGCTTGATGGTCTTCGATGGGGAGCCTGGAATTCAAGGCAGAGCCAATAGGCCCGTATCCTTGAGGGAGGGCATGAACACCTTTCTCTCGGTGATGGAGGTCACTTTCAGGAGGGATCCAGATTCCGGTCGACCCAGAGTTAACAAGGCCGAAAGCAAACTCGACCGGATGCAGAAGAAACTGGGTGAGTACTACTATCTGCCTGAAAGTTCTCAAGACTAATCATAGTTCGACTTCATCCTGAGTCAATAGCAAAAGATACAAATTGTAGAATCGTTAAGAAGCCTCCAGAGATGCGTTAGTGATATGGCAAACTACTGTCCAGAGTGTGGCGGGGAACTTGTTTACGACCCAGTCGTGAAGCAGTATGCATGCAAGAGCTGCGGACTGACGTTCACTCACCAACAGCTCATGGAAGAAAGAGACAGGATGTTTGAAAGAAGAGAAGCCTCTCTCGACGAGAGGAAGAAGAGACAGAAGGAATACTTGAAGTGGTGGTTATCTAAGAAAGATTGAAGGCAAGGGCCCGCTGACTCGGAATTGGTCTGCAAAGTCGAACTCCTATGTATTGGCAATGAACTACTAATCGGCAAGACCCTAAATACCAACTCACAGTGGCTCTCAGAGAAAATAACGAAGCTGGGTGGAGATGTTACACGCGTAACAGTCGTAGGTGACGATGTCAAGACAATTGCGTCAGCCCTAAGAGAGACCTTAAGGAGAAGGCCGGACGTGGTCGTGACGTCTGGGGGATTGGGGCCGACGTTCGACGACAAAACACTCCAAGCTTTCTCCAAAGCCTTCGGAAGACAACTCCAACTCAACAGGAACGCGCTCAGACTGGTCAGTTCCAGATACGCGAAGGTACTAGGAAAGAAAGACCCCAAACTCACACCACCAAGGCTGAAGATGGCTATGCTCCCAGTAGGCGCCAAGGCGGTTCCTAACCCAGTTGGCACAGCTCCAGCAGTAACCTTGACTGCGAGCGGCGTGAAGTTCCTAATTCTCCCCGGGGTCCCAGCCGAACTCCAAGCAATCTTTGAGCAGAGTTTTGCAGAACCCATAAAGAAAATGGCTGGAAGACAATTTCCTTACGAAACCAACATTGTCATCTCGGGGCTACTCGAATCTCAGGTTGCCCCATTGATAGACCGAGTAATGAGCGAAGTCCCTGAGATATACGTGAAGTCGCACGCAAAAGGAGGAGAAGGAACGAAGGGTGGTTACCTTGAACTACACTTCTCAACCAGAGCAAGAAGCGTCAAGACTGCGAGAGATAGGATCTTGCGGGCGGTTACGCTTATGAGTCAGCTTCTGGGCAGTCTTGATGAGGAAATCTTGACTTCAAGATCTCGCTTTCTCAAGCAAGAACCGTAGATCCTTTCCCGCAAATAATCCTCGGAGTTAGAGTCGTGTGAATGTGATATTCATGGTGGGCATGGCAGGTTCCGGTAAGTCTTCTCTAACAGGATACTTCCAAGAGTGGCTGAGGCTTAATGAGCAGAACGCTATCGCCATAAACCTTGATCCTGGAGTAACCAACCTACCGTACAACCCTGACATTGATGTTCGAGACTACGTTAACCTTGAGGAGATAATGGAGAAGTACAAGCTTGGTCCAAACGGAGGCCTTATCGTCGCTGCGGGCCTAATAGGCGACAATATCGAAGAGATCAGAGGGAGCCTAGAGGAGTCTGAGCCAGACATAGTCTTGGTGGACACTCCCGGACAGATTGAGCTCTTCGCCTTGAGGGAGAGTGGGCCTTTCATAACGAGTGAGATTGCAGAGTGCCCGAAGGCCGTGGTGTACCTGTTTGACGGACCATTCTCCTCGTCCCCACTCAACTATGTTTCGAATATGTATCTTGCGGCAGCAGTCTATACTAGACTCCTGAAACCTCAGGTCTACGTTCTAACAAAGACAGACCTTCTGGACGAGGGGCAACTCGAAGAGACGCTCAGTTGGGCTGAGGTCCCTTCAAGGCTGGTTGAGGCGCTTGACAGAATCCCCAACAAGACCGCTTCACTCGTCAGTAGAGACCTTTCAAGAGCGATAACTAGAACCAGCCTAGACTTTGATCTAATCCCGATATCAGCAAAGGATGGCAAAGGATTCGTAGATCTGAATGCCGCGCTCACAAGGATTCTGACCGGTGGAGAGGAGCTTCGACCATGAAGACTGTATGAGGTCCTTGGAAACACCGCAAAACCAGGGCTGCCTAATTGGCCATGCACGAGATTACGAAACCAGTCAGCGACTAAGAGGTCAGACTCTCCAGAAGGGCCTGAACGAAGCTGACAGCATGAACATTCTTACAAGTAGGGAGGCCTCTTCAACTTTGATCATCCGCATTGATTCCCAACGCGTCGCTGGCTGTTTTGACTGTAGACAGACAGAGAAATCCTTAAGTGTTAACTTCCTTCAGTATCTTGGAAAATGGCAAGCGTTCCGTACATGCTGTCACAGTCAAGCCTAGCCTAGTCACGGCAGCCTTCGATTTGACAATATAAGGAACGATAATGTTGCCAAGCATAAGGTCAGGATGTGTATTCAATGGGGAAGAATTCCAAGGAGATAATCAAGAACGCCATGAATGAGGGGAGACTAAGCCTTCTCGAATCAGAGGCAAAGGCCATCTGCATAGATTATGGGATTCCAACCCCCGATTTCTTTGTCGCCCCAAGCAGAGAAGAAGCGTTGAAGGCCGCTGAGAAGATTGGATATCCAGTTGTCCTAAAGATCGTCTCACCAGACATCCTTCACAAGACAGAGGCCGGAGGCGTAATTGTAGGGTTGAATAGCCCGGAGAAGGTGAAAGAAGGCTATGACAAAATAATCCAGAATTCTAAACGTTACAAAGCCGACGCAAGGGTGAAGGGTGTCCTGGTCCAGAAGATGGCCCCCCAAGGGACAGAAGTGATTGTCGGCGGTCTCAAAGACCCGCAATTCGGACAAACCCTGATGTTCGGTCTTGGAGGGGTTTTCGTGGAAATACTGAAAGACGTAACATTCAGAATAGCGCCTATCGATGAATCGGATGCGAGAGCGATGATAACTGAAATAAAGGCGTACCCCATCCTGAAGGGATACCGAGGCCAACAACCTGTAGACGAGGATGCAATCGTAAAAATCCTATTGGCAACATCCAATTTACTCATGGACCTGCCAGAGATAAATCAGCTAGACCTCAACCCGATAATGACGTACAGCAAGGGCGCTAGCGTAGTAGACGTCAGGATGCTTCTAGAGAAGACCTGAAGAATCTCGCAGACCAGTCTTCAACTGGATGGGATCTGGTCGACATTTGATCCGGTCAGACCACTAGGTTATTCAGGCGGGCCTCGGCCATGGATCGTTTGACGGTTTACGTCGATGGTTCGGGAAAGAATGGGGCCTTCTGCTACCTTGTCGTGGGAGGCAAACCTCGCATATTCACGAAAGAACATCTCACCAACAATCAGGCCGAGTACAAAGCGATAGTAGCGGCTCTTCAGGAACTACCTGGGAGAGAGCTTACGATATACTCCGACAGTCAACTCGCCGTTAGACAACTGAATGGTGAATACAAGATAAGAGACCCTCACCTCAAGAGTCTTGCTGCGGAAGTGCGGACACTCAGTCAGGGGAGAGAGGTCGTCTTCGAGTGGATACCGCGCGAGAAGAATCTGGCGGGGAAGGTGCTTGAAAAGCTCGTTTGAGCTGGGTTATCATGAGCAAATTCTTTCTAATCTGCATGGTTCTAAAAGAAGCAGTTTGCTTCCGAAGAGGAGCTTCAAAGCCGGAATGATGAAGAACTGCGATAGCTGAACTCCGATGAAAGGATGTGGCCACACCATGGACTGCCAAAATATGGAGAATCTGAAGATTGCATCACTGGATGGAATGCTGAGTCACCTAGGAGATTGCTGGGGAGTCAGATAATCCCAAAGAGCGGTAGAACGCAAGATTATTCAATTAGACCATTCCTCTATAGACAGAATAATTCAATAAACAAGTTACGAAGGCAAGGTATGTGAAGAAGCAGACTACTGATAGATGCCCAAGATGTGGGGCTGAGCTTTCTAGAAAAGCCTCTATAAGAGACTACAGTTACATGTTCATACTCGTATGTGAGAAGTGCGGATATACTGCGAGCGAGAAACCTGTAAGCATCTGATCTTGATCGCAACGGACGAGCTATGGAATGGTTGGTCACGTCTCACAAAGAAGATTGTCTTATAAATCATGATGTTCAGAGTAATCCTCTGCTGGACTAAACAAAGAAGATGAAGGCTGTGCTATTGGACGACATACCACAAGACAAGTATAAGGTGATAGACAACATCGAGGATGAGCTTGAGCGGCTGAGGAATCAAAGGACACAACTCCGTAGCGACTGGAGAACATGGGCTGAGCGACGCAACTCTCTCAACAGTGAACTCAAGGAATTAAGGGAAAAGGTAAGAACTCTCAAGAGCGAGAGGGACGCTGTAAACGCTGAGGTCAAGACTCTCAAGACCTCAAGGGACCAGATCAGAGCGGAGATAGCTGAGAAACGCAATAGGATAGCGCAGATGGTCGCAGGCCTCAAGCAACTGAGGTCACAGGTTCAGGGAACATTCAAGCAAGCAAAGAACTCTCTGGAGGAGCTTGAATGGAAAATGCAAACTTCATCCTTGGATTCAAGGGAAGAAAACAGACTGATAAACCAAATCAAGGAATTGGAGTTGCGAGTTGCAGAGCATAAGCAAATGAATGAGCTCCAAGCAGCATTAACAGAAGAGAAGGCTGTTGTAGAATCCCTAAAGCTAAACGCCCAATCAATCCACCAGAAGATCCTTACGGCCGCTGAGACCAGCGCAAGAGTGCACGAAGAAATGATGCAGCTCGTCAGGAAGCTAGACGAGATCAAGGCCACGGCAGACGAGGCTCATAAGATGTATCTGCAGACACGAAATGATGCCGAGCGTTCAGAGCAAGAACTTGTACAAAAGGTCCTAGAGAAGAAGAAACTTCGAAAAGAGATCTTCGGAGACGAAGAAGCTGAGCGCTTGAGGAAAGGGGAAGAACTCGCCGCAAGGCTCGCTGAGTCAGGATCAGCGAAACTTAGCCAAGGCAAGAGACTCTCTTTTGAAGAGTTCAAGGCTTTGATGGAACGAAGGAAGATTTAGACACTCACATAAGCCGACTCCATACCCCTGAGTGTTTTCGATCCTCAACTGTGATCTAAGAAGGCAATGAGTCTTTAGATGAGAGATCGTCTTCCGCGAATCAGAATAGACTAGCAGGAAGAAACTAGCATATTTTCTCCTTCAACCCCCGCAACTTGAACTCGACCAAAATGAACACCCCTGTCAGGACATGCCCCTGTCACATGGGGTGCGCACGATTGATCGTGATGTGGAGACCTGTACCGTACACCAGGTCCAATTCAAAAAAGGTAATGAAGATGAATACCGCACCGATCATAAATGAATGATTCTTATCGGGAGACATCACTGGAAGTGGCCCAGTAGTATCTCGAAAGGTGCCAAGGCCTGTCATCGTCAGCTCCTGATCCTAAACATTAATGTTTCAGTCCGGTCCAGATTGAGATCTAGTCTATTAGAAGACCTCAAAGAAGTTCAAAGAACGTAGGAAAAACAATGTATCTGGCTGTGCGGATAACTCTCGAGGAACGTCCCTACTGGAATGGGTATAGTGGAGCGTCTCTACGGTTTAACAGTAACCTCGGCCGCAAATTCGAAATCGCCCAGACCAGAGACAGCGGGCTCCCAGTATGTAGGCAGAAAGCTTTGAAATCGACCCCCAGGGAGATGGCTGCGGTCGACATCTGGGAGCGTGGCGCAACCCAGTCAATAGTAACTGGATGAGTAGGAGTCTTGGAGAGATACTGATGTTAACAGGGTTGCTAAGAGCGATAGGCGTCTACAAGCTCTACGAGAGATGGTTGACGGGGCAAGTCAAGAAGATGAGTATGCCAAGACACATAGGCGTGATCCTAGACGGAAATAGGAGGTGGGCTACTGAAAAGTCTCTTAGCCTCGCTGACGGCCACGAGCAAGGGGCCAAGACAGGTGAAGACTTTCTGAACTGGTGCTTGAGTCTAGACATAAAGACGGTAACCATCTATGCGTTTTCAGTAGAGAATTTCCATAGACCAAAGGAGGAGGTGGAGAAAATACTGTCGCTTTTGGAGAGGGAAGCCTTACGAATTGAATCTGACCCAAGGATACACGATAAGAAGATGAGGGTTAAGGTTCTTGGCAGACTCGACTATCTCCCCGAGAACCTCAGAAAGGTCTTGAACAGGCTGGAGGAGGCAACTAGAAACTACGACGGTTATTACCTTAATATTGCCGTAGCCTACGGGGGCAGAGTAGAGATAGTTGACGCTGCAAAGAAGATAGCGGAGGAGATTAGGTCCCAGAGACTCACCATAGACCAGATAGATGAGACTCTATTCATGAAGTATCTGTACACAGCCCACCTCCCCAACCCTTACCCTGACCTCATAATTCGAACGTCCGGTGAAGAACGCATGAGCGGATTCCTACTCTGGCAATCAGCATATAGTGAACTCACTTTTACCGACGTGTGGTGGCCTGATTTCCGGAAGATAGACTTACTACGCTCGATAAGAACGTATCAAAAGAGAGTGAGAAGATTCGGAAAATAGGTGGTTAGGGAGTACCAGCAATCCAAACACAGATAGATGAAGACTATCAATGGTTCCCTTTGGAATCACAAGTTGAAAATGAGGATCGCGCTTTTACGCAAACTTTTTCTTAGTTCAAGGGGGAGAGGAACCTCCGGTTCGAAATGACTCGAATGCTCCTGAGGGATGACTGAGTTGGTTTATATCAAAAGGATCGACCTCAGGGGATTCAAGACCTTCGGTAGGAAGGCAACACTGCGACTTGGCCGAGGGTTGACAGTCATAACAGGACCAAACGGTTCTGGAAAATCAAACATTCTGGACTCCCTAAGATTCGCTCTTGGAGAACTTAGCCCCAAGGAGCTAAGAGGGTCGTCACTCTCAGACCTCATATCAAAATCAACAGTCCCAAATCCTCCGAGGTCGGCGCACGTCGCAGTTCAATTTGACAATGCAGATAGAAGACTGCCTATGGACTCAGACTCCCTCACCATATCACGTGAATTCCACAAGGGAGGGGAAGGAATCTACAGGCTTAACGGCAGAAGAGTCTCCAGAAAGCAACTGACCGAACTATTATCATCAGCTGACATCCACGTAGCGGGCTACAACATCGTCCCACAACACGCCGTCACAAGACTGGCCGAGGTTACTTCTGAGGAGAGGCGCAAGATAATTGAGGACCTCATAGGTCTGGGGATATACGACCTCAGGAAGGCCGAATCTCAGGCTCAACTCAATCTGGCGGAAACAAACATCAGGATCGCTTCAGCAAGGGTTGACGAGGTCAGGCTCAGAGTCGAGTCTCTAGAGAAGGAGAGGAACGACTTCTTGAGACACTCGCTCCTGACGAAGGAGATCACGAGACTCCAAGCACAGACAATCTCGAGTAAGCTCGCGGTCTTGAAAAAGGAGATTGAAGCCATCAAGGAACAGGCTGAACTCAAAGAGTCTCGGCTCAAGAACCTGAGAAGTGACAGAGACAAGCTCTCAACCTCAAGACTTCAACTCGAACAGGATATGAGGAGCCTTCAAGAAAGACTGCTTGATAGTGGCGGCCAGAAGATACACGAGCTCCAAAGGTACCTGACCGAGGTAAACTCCGAGATAGGGGGGCTCAAGGCAAACATCGAAGCCAAGAAGCTGAATCTTCAGATTCTCAAGAAGCAGACGGAAGACTTAGAACAAGAGACAAGCCAACATGCAAGTGAACTTGACTCTGCGGAAGCCGAGTTGCTCAGACTCAGAGACGAAAGACATGAGCTAGAGGGACTTCTTGAGGAGAGGGAGGTCAACTTCCTCCAACTCTCCAAGCAACTCCAAGAATTCAGAGGCGGACTAACAGAAACATCCAAGAACCTAGAGAATGTTGAGGGAGAACTCGAACTGGCAACCAAGGAATTTATCAAGATCAATTCCCAGATCGAAGCTGAATCGACCAGGCTAACCATGGTTCAGAACCAGCTGAAGACCCTTCAAGAACGTGGTTCTGAACTCCGAACATCCCTGGGAGCGATGCAAAAGAGGCTTGAGGAACTTGGAAAGCTTAGGGCACATCAAGAGGAGAGGCTGAGTCAGCTCGACCGAATAATGAGCCAACACCTATCTATGAAAGAAGGGAGGCGAAGGGAAGTAGATGAGGTCTCAGAAACCGCCGAGACGGCTGACGAATCGATACTCGAGTTTAAGGCTAGGAAGAAGGCTTTAGAGGTCCTGGCTCCGGAAGAGACGGCCATATCCGAGATTGAGGAGCTACATTCGTCAGGAATCCTGCACAACATTGTAGGCTGCTTCAGGGATCTAGTCCAGTTCGACAAAGGATACGAGAGAGCCTTCCACGCAGCCTGCGCGGATTGGCTGAATTCGCTTGTGGTCAAAGACATCGCTGCCGCCATCTCTTGCATAGAATGCCTCAAACACCGCAAGCTCAGCCGGATCAAGATAATTCCCTTAGACATGGTGGCCAGCACCCCGGCAGTAGCTGAACCCCCCAATATCGAGGGGGTGACGAAAAGGATGATAGACTGCGTGAGGTATGATGAATCACTTGAGGCGGCGGTTAACTTCGTCCTCGGAGACACAATAGTCACAACCAGTCAAAGAGCCGCCTACCTATCATCCCTCAAAGGATTTAGAGCGGTGGTCCTGACTGGGGACCTGTACGAACCAAGAGGCGGCCTCGAAGGAGGATACTACAGAGAACCTCTTGACATAGGCTCAATGGCACCGAGGACAGAATCCCTTCATGACCTCGAGAAAACAGTTGCTTCGCTAACAAACCTCATTGAGAAGGGCAAATCATCCCTTGAAAGACTCGACTCAGAGATTGAGAAGTTAAGAGAAGAAAGAACAGAGATACAGAATACTATAAGCACAATTAGCAGGGAAACCGAAGCAGTACAAGACAGAATCCAACTGACAAATGAGGAGATTTCAAGGACAGACCAAACCCTTGTTTCCCTGCAAGATCACACAGAAAGAGACCGTGAGAAACTCCAACTATTCATAAACAGGAAGTCTGAGCTAGAGCAGACTCTGAGAAGACTTGAGGATGAGAAGTCCACCCTAAGATACGCTGCAAGGTCAGATAAGATCAATGAGACCGAAAAACAACATTCAATCCTAGGGGAAGAGTTGAATCAGCTCAAGAGAAAGAAGGCCATAGTCGACTCACGAATCTCAAGTTTGGAAACATCAATACAGTCGAAAGCCAAGGTCTTGGAGCGAGCAAAGGACCAGGCAAGATACATTCAAGAAAGAGGACGGGAAGTCGCGTCCAGTATCGAATCTGCAGAAAAGGAGCTTGAAAGCTGGACCTTCAAGCTCTCCGAAGCAACATTGGAGCGAGAAAACCTCCTAAACTCACTGGAATCCCTCAAACAGGGCAACGTCAAGGTCCAATCCGAGTTGAACGAACTGAATGAATCCATCCAGAAGATTGAGAGAGAAATAGAGCCGTTAAGCTCAAACCTGACAATGCTGAGACTTGAACTCAACAGGAAAGAACTTGAAGAAAACTACCTGTTTGGAGAACTCGGCAGACTTGGATTCGAAGGCCCCATCGAAACTCCTCCCGTAGACCCAAAGATGGTTGAGACCCACCTCTCAACATTGAGGAATGAACTTCAACAGATTGGAGCCATAAACGAGCTTGCCGTCACACACTATGAGGAACAGAAGAACAACTACAAGCAGCTCTCTATCAGAATAAACCAGCTTGAGCAGGAGAAGCAATCTATCTTGAAGTTCATGGAAGAGCTGGAACAGAAGAAACGCGAGACATTCATGAGCGTCTTTGAGAGGTTAAATCACAATTTCAACGAGATCTTCTCAAAGATCACTGATGGCGGCAGAGGGGGACTTGTTCTTGAGAATCCGGAAGAGATCTTTAGTGGAGGGGTCGATATGCATCTGGCCTTTCCAGGAAAGGCAGAGCTCTCGATAGGTAGCGCAAGTGGAGGTGAGAAATCGGTAGCCACAGTCTGCTTTCTACTTGCCCTTCAAGCAATACACCCAATGCCTTTCTACATATTCGATGAGATAGACGCCCACCTAGACATGGTCAACTCTCAAAGGCTGGCCGACCTGCTCAAGGAAAGATCAACCAACTCCCAGTTCATAGTGGTCTCACTCAAAGACACAACGATCTCGAGGGCTGACGGTGTCTATGGAATATTCATACAAGACGGCTTCTCCCAAGTAGTATCACTACCAAAACCGGAGGCCCGAACCGATGACAGAACCTGAGAAGCCCTTCTGGATGTCGCCCCCCCACTACATCCTCTTCGACCTCTTGAAGCTACACCGGATCAAGCCTTGGGACGTGAACATAGCCAACCTCCTAAACACTTTTCTGGCTGAGATGAAGGCAAGAGGTCACATAGACTTCTCAGCCTCAGGGACCGCACTCTTGAGTTCATCGATAATACACAGAATGAAGTCGGAGTTGGTGCTTAAGATGGAGGACCCGCCCAAACCTCCAATTCAGAGACCCCAAGAGGATATCCCGCCGCCCCTCCCCCTTCCAATGAGGTTTGAATATACCGCGACTTCCCTGGTCGAGGTCTTGACCGCGCTCGAAGAAGTTCTTCTGAGCGAGATTCGACTTCTCTCCAGAGATGTTCCAAACCTGAGGCCAACACCTGTCGTTGAGGCGCTCGACGACTTCATCACAAATATTCAAGGGCATCTAGAGGACCTATACCATAGACTCGTCCATGACTACAAGCGTGGAGAAGAGATCTCCTTCAGGCTACTTACGCTGAAGATGAGTATCCAAGAGGTGGTGAGGACTTTTCTTCTTGTTCTTTTTCTAGCAACGAATGGAAGAATCAGGCTGTTGCAGGACGAGATGTGCGGCGACATAAAGATCAAGGTGGCTGAACCTGGTGAAGACACTGGAACAGACCCGCGTGATTACGGGCACTAAAGAGAAACATCAGATCGACCTGATCGAGGCAGCCCTCTACGCGGCTGGAAGACCCCTCGACCTAGAAACCTTGTCCACTCTCACCAAGGCAAGATCGAAGGAGACTGTCAGGGTCTTGGCCGACAAACTCGTAATGAGGTACAAGGAGATGAACGGCGCCCTGGAATTGTTGAGACTTCAAGACGGAAGATACGTAATGCAGCTGCGTCCAGACCTCGTTCGAGGAGTAATGAGACTAGTCACGAAGAAGCTTCTGACAAGAGGCCCGCTCAGAACCCTCTCCTTCATAGCTGTCAAGCAACCTGTCACACAGGCCTATGTCGTCAAGGTAAGGGGGAACCTAGCCTACGGCCACATCAGAACCTTATGTGACAAAGGTCTGGTCTCGGAAGAACGCCTTGGCAGGACCAAGATATTGAGAACGACCAACACGTTTGCTGACTACTTCAACTTGAGCAGCGACTCTAGAATCATGAAACGCCAGCTAGAGAAGGTCTTTGAGCAATTGAAGGCCAAAAACACTAGACCCTTTAAGGCTCAGCCCCCAACCAATCAGCTACACAATGAAGACTGAATCGTGACGTAGGAACTCGAAATCAAAAGTGACTGCATAATCCTTATATGAGTCACAAATGTGGTGACTCTCAAACCTCAAGGGTGTAGGAAAGAAATGCCTCAATGGCACGGCGGCCTAACAAAACGCAAGAAGTCTGGCGGGAGACGGAGAGCCTATAGAGGGAAGAGAGCATTCGAGACTGGAGGAGAACCCGTAGAGACAGCTGTTGGCGAGGTCAGACGAGCTGAATCCAGGACTTACGGTGGGAATGTCAAGATCAAACTTCTTGCGTCTAACATTGTAAATGTCACAGACCCTTCAAGCCACGTAACCAAGAAAGTTGAGATCACACGTGTAGTCAAGAACCCCTCCAATGTGGACTTTGCAAGAAGGGGGATCCTAACCAAGGGTTCAATAATAGAGACCCCCATTGGGCAAGCCCGTGTGACCTCGAGGCCCGGGCAACAAGGCGTTGTGAACGCCATCCTTCTGAAACCACGGTAACCTGATGGATGCAACCTTGAAGCAGCCGGGCAAGGCTGTAGTCTGGCCAGTCAATATTGACTCTGCAAGAACACTAGGACAGGGCAGGAAGATTCCCAGGGGCCTCTGCGTCAACTCACCAAAGCTACAGGAGCTCTCAAGTGCCGCAGAGAGTCTGGGCCTGAGATTTGAAGTTGTCAAAGGGTCCTCCAGACCATGTTCATGGTGGGAGAAAGCTGGGCATCTAGTAGTTGAAAGGTCTGAAATGAGTAAAAGGACCCTTCTCACACATTTGGCTGAGGAGGTCAAACGCCTCAGGGCCACAATGGCCTAGATACGGATCGAGGGTCCACCCATTTCTAACAGCTTCTTCATTTATAGATCTTGAAGTGTGGAAGTACCTTGAGTGGTCGAAAGGTCTTCAGAACCTTGATGACGCTGGATCAAGTAGGATCCATGCTTGAATCTAAGATCAATATTAGCGTACCAAGCCAAGATGTTGGCATAGAATACTCACTGGGCCGTGTCTTAGCAGGGGATATCATCTCGTCAATAGATGTTCCAAGCTTTGATAGGGCAACGATGGACGGATATGCAGTAAGGGCTCAAGACACCTTCGGAGCGAACGAAGTTGAACCCAGAGTTTTGAAATTGATTGGTCGTGTCGAGCCCGGCGATGTTCCAGACTTCAAGTTAAAGGATGATGAGACCTCAGAGATCGCTACAGGAGCAGCCCTTCCAGTCGGGGCCGACGCTGTTGTGATGGTTGAACACACTAGAGGTTCAGGTGAGAAGGTTGAGGTCTTCAGCTCCGTCATACCAGGGGAGAACGTGATGGCTGCAGGCTCAGATATTATGGCTGGCGAACTCTTGCTTAGAAGAGGTCAAATAATTACGTCACGAGAGGTCGGTATTCTAGCGGCCTTGGGCAAGAGAACTGTTGAAGTTCGCGGTCGGCCCAGAGTTGCAATAATCTCCACGGGCAACGAGTTGATTGAACCCGGGTTGACCTTGGCCAGATCAAAGATATATGACATAAACGCTTTTGCTTTGGCCACGGCCGTTTTAGACTCCGGCGGAACACCGTTCATGCTCGGTATAGCCCCTGACGATGAGAAGGCCATATCCGAGACCTTGAGAGATGCTCTTGGGAAAGCAGATATCGTTCTGACGTCAGGCAGCACCTCCGCGGGAAGAAGGGATCTTCTCCCGAGAATAATCTCATCCTTGGAAAGCTCTCAGATAATAGCCGACGGCTTGGCTGTGAAACCAGGAAAACCTGCGCTCGCAGCACTGGTCGCGGGGAAGCCTTTGTTTGCGCTGCCGGGAAACCCAACGTCTGCTCTGATGGTATTCCATGCAATAGTTGAGCCGATAATAAGGGGTTTGGCTGGAATTGACTCCGCCCTGAGTGAGAGCACGGTTGAGGCTGAGGTTGCTTTCAAGACCTTCTCTGTTGGAGGTAGACAGGAGCTGTTGCCTGTACATTTGGTTACCGACGAGTCTGGACGGTGCCTTGCCTATCCTGTCCTCAGCGGATCCGGAGCGATAACTTCTTACGCGCTAGCAGACGGTTTCATAAAGATCCCGGCCGACAGAGACATGCTGAGTGAAGGAGAAAGGGTTCAGATTCACCTGTTCAGCCCAAACATCAAAGTTCCAGACCTAGTTGTAATCGGGAGCCACTGTGTCGGTATAGATGTCCTGATCAGAGTCATGTCTCAGTATGGGAGACAGATCTCAGCCAAGATCATAAACGTCGGGTCTCTCGGCGGCCTTCATGCACTGAAGAGAGGCGAGGCAGATATAGCTGGGATACATCTTCTGGACGAGAAATCTGGAGATTACAACGTGCCCTTCATCGAAAGGTTTGGTCTCAAGGACCAAGTCATCTTGATAAGAGGTTACGCTCGCGAGCAAGGATTCATCACGGCAAGAGGCAACCCGAAGAAAATCCTAGGTTTTGAGGACCTTCTTCGACCAGGAGTTACCTTCATCAACCGCAACGTAGGTTCAGGGACCAGAATCCTTGTAGACATGAATCTTGCCGCCGTCGCAAAGAAGAAGGGATTGCCCGTTGAACACATCACTGAACAGATGGAAGGTTATGAGTTGGAGTCCAAGTCTCACAGCGCTGTTGCCTCAGCTATTCTCCATGGCAGGGTTGATGTGGGCTTTGGCATTAGAGCCGTTGCGGAGCAGAACTGCCTAGACTTCATACCCCATTCACTCGAAAGATTCGACTTTGCGGTTAACAGGAAGCGCATGCACAAGAACTCTGTAAAGATGTTTCTCGATACGTTGAGGTCTGAAGAGTTCAAGAGAATACTGGAACGGGAAGCTTCCGGTCTCCGTCCAGACGACGGGACTGGCAATCCAGTTCACCTAGGGTGGGACCACCAGACATAACCCTGAGAACCTAGTCCCTCAGCCTCCACACTCGGATTTCAGAGTCATATGTAGGCCAAGGCGGGTTGAGGTCACTTTGCTCATCAATCTATGGTAATGACTCTGGAGGTCTTCGCTGCGTTGACTTCGGCAAGACCCTCAAGCGTGCGTATCGATTAGGCTCTCCGTAGCTTCAGGGAATGAAGGAATTGGAATGTAGTTAGCTGAGATAAACGCTATCTTAATATATTTTCTTATCCACTTCGATTGCTCACTCATTTAGCGAGTGTGAATCATTGAAGAGGCTCAACAAGATTCTTCATCTCTCAAAGAGTGGTAACCTAATAGTGAAGCTTTACGCTGATGTGCCTCTGAAGCTTGGACAGAAAGTCTTTGACAGCAAGCTCAGAGAGGTTGGGAAGATCCAAGATCTCTTCGGGCCAGTCGCCAACCCATTCATCTCCATATCTCCAACGGTTTCTGACCCATCTTCTTTTGTTGGGAAGGTAGCCTACTCAGACTAGTGGTAGTGGCTTGTGTCGGAAGAAGAGAATCCAGTATCTAGTGAAGTTGAAACTACAAGTCATAAGGTTCGGGTCTGTCCTGAATGCGGCGGATTAAGACTTATGAAAGATTATGACGCCGCAGAAGTAGTCTGCATGGACTGTGGGTGCGTCATACTGGAAAAGCTGGCTGACTCCAGCCCTGAGTGGCGAGCCTTCGATGATGAACAGAGGGCCAGAAGAACAAGGGTGGGCGCACCCATGACGTATACGATCCACGACAAAGGGCTCTCTACAGTAATAGACTGGCGTGACAGACGCTCCTCAGGAAAGAGATTGACTTCCGCGCAAAGGATCGAGCTTTACGCTTTGAGGAAGTGGCAGAGAAGAGTCCGCGTTTCGGATGCTACCGAAAGAAATCTTGCGGTGGCCCTATCCGACTTGAGCAAGCTCTCATCAACACTTAACTTGCCAAAGAACATCCTAGAAACAGCATCTGTAATCTATAGGAAGGCAATAAAGAAGAGGTTGATAAGAGGGCGGTCAATACACAACGTCACAGCCGCGGCAATCTACATGTCCTGTCGACAATGCAGTATCCCCAGAACTCTTGATGAAATCGCTGGAGCAGCAAATCTAAACAAGAAGGATATTGGAAGAAGCTACCGATTCATGGTTAGGGAGCTTGAAACATTCGTGCCACCTTCAACCAGCAGACATTACGCTGCAAGATTCTCGAACAAACTAATAATCTCTGGGAGGGCCGAGGCCATAGCAATAGGGATTCTTGAGACTGCAAAGAGGATGAAGTTGACGAGCGGTAGAGGCCCCACAGGAATAGCCGCTGCCGCAACCTACGTGGCTACGGTCCTTACGAACGAGAGAAAGACCCAAAGAGAGATTGCTGAGATAGCCAACGTGACTGAAGTAACAATCCGTAACAGATACAAAGAGCTTCTGGAACGTCTCCTGATAGAGGTCCCCCTCTAGATGAGAATTCCTCAGGAGAACTCTGAAGATGGCTAGGTAAAGATAACTAGTCTGCGGCTCGAGGTGATTTGACTGGGACTTGCAAGGGGTGTGGCTATAGTGGGTGGCGGAATGACAAGGTTCCACCACTCACTGCACCAAGATAAGAACAGTCGTGAGATATTTGCTGAGGCCGTAAATGAGAGCCTGAGTTCTGTCGATAAGGGAATATCTACCAAGGACATAGATGCACTTGTTGTAGGTAACACGGTCGCCGAGTTTTTTGAGCACCAATCTCACTACGCCTCTTTGATGGCCGACTGGACTGGGTTGCTTCCAGTGCCTTCATATCGCATTGAGACCGCGTGCGCCAGCTCGTCAACGGCAGTCGAGGTAGCGGCCCTCGGAGTCGCCTCAGGATTGTATGATACGGTATTGGTTGGGGGGGTCGAGAAGATGTCCACTCTGAAGACTGAGACGATGACAGAGGCGCTTATGTCTGGGGTCGACATCGCCTACGACTACCCTGCAGGCGTGACCAATCCAGCACTCTATGCGATGATGGCTAACGCCCACTTCAGAAAGTACGGTTCGAAATGGGAGCAACTTGCCGCCATAGCCGTGAAGAACCATCACAATGCAACCATGAATCCAAAGGCGCAGTATCAGTCTGAGGTCGTGGAGCTGGGAAACAGAATAGGGTCAAGACAAGGTCTATCCTTTAAAGATCCTTTAGAGTTTCTCAGATCTCCAGTCAACCCCATGGTAGCTTTTCCCCTAAGGCTCTTCGATTGCTCACCGATCAGTGACGGTGGGGCGGCTATAATAATCACAGCTTCTGAAGACACCAAGAGATACACTGACGCACCAGTCTATCTTTCAGGGCTTGGCCACGCCTCGGGAACAATGTCCCTTCATGATAGATCTGACCTTACATCCGTTCCCGCTTCTGCTGAGGCCTCAAGAATGGCTTATCAAATGGCGGGGATCGAAGCCAAGGACGTCGACTTGGCGATGGTGCATGACTGTTTCACTGTCGCTGAGATGCTGGCCACTGAAGACCTGGGTTTCTTCAAGAGAGGAGAAGGCGGCAAGGCCGCAGAGGAAGGAAGGACATCACTCGACGGTGAGATTCCGATAAACACTGACGGTGGTCTCAAAGCGAAAGGCCATCCGATAGGCGCTACAGGTGTCGCAATGATAAATGAGGTATACAAACAGCTGAGGGGCGAGGCTGGAAAGAGACAGGTTGAAAACGCTGAGACAGGGCTTATCCATAATGTAGGCGCGACTGGCGGAACTGTAACAGTCCAAGTCTTCAGGACCTGAGGCCAACAAGTTACCGATATAAGTAGACCCAACATTTTCTTAGCTTATATTGTGAATGGTTTGAAACAGCGTTAGAAGGTGAATTTTGTGGCCGAGATTAAAATTAGCGTTGTGAGTATAGAGCGGCCGGAAAATGTGAACGTAATCCTGGGGCAGTGCCACTTCATCAAGAGTGTAGAGGATCTCTATGAAGCCGTTTCAGGTAGCGTCCCCGGTGCAAAATTCGGATTGGCCTTTTCAGAGTCCTCAGGTCCTTGCTTGGTAAGACGTGCCGGTACAGACCCTGAACTTGTAGATTTGTCCGTTAGGAACACCCTGAAGATCTCAGCGGGTCACACCTTCATAGTTATGCTGAGGAACCTCTACCCAATCAATGTCCTGAACGCGATAAAGCATGTTCCCGAGGTCTGTAACGTCTTCTGTGCAACAGCAAATCCTGTGGAGGTCATAGTGGCGGAAACCGGCAGTGGCAGGGCTGTCCTTGGGGTGGTCGACGGCCTCAAACCGAAAGGTGTGGAGAGCGATAAAGAGGTAGGGGAAAGAACGGCGTTTCTAAGGGAGATAGGCTACAAGCTCTAACTTTTGGAGGGTAGACGTCCCTAGGCAGCACATAGAGGGCGACTGGTGAAGGGCAGTGGTTCTGCGAGTATTCAGTACCATGACCGGTGTCAAGGAAGAATTCAAACCTATCCACAGCAACAGGGTAAACATGTTTGTGTGTGGCCCCACTGTCTATGACTATTCACATATAGGCCACGCAAGGACGTACACTGTCTACGATATCATAGCTAGATACTTGAGATTCAAAGGCTACAGCCTCTTCTATTTGATGAACATAACTGACGTAGACGACAAGATCATTAATAGAGCCAAAGAAAAGAAAGTTGACCCGTTTGCCCTCTCAGGCCATTTCACGAAAGAATTTCTCAACGATATATCCCTGCTAAACATATCATCAATCAATCTCTTTGCAAAAGCTTCAGAACACATTCCTGAGATAATCAGTCAGATATCTACCCTCTTGGAGAAAGATTGCGCATACACAGTCAACGGCGACGTCTACTTCAATATCTCGAAATTCCCGGACTACGGCAAGTTATCCCATCAAAAACCAGAAGAGCTAAAGAAACATAGAATCGAACCTGATCCAATGAAGAGAGACCCAAGCGACTTCTCCTTATGGAAAAGTCGAGAGAGGGAAGAGTTGGGCTGGGAGAGCCCTTGGGGTTGGGGAAGGCCTGGATGGCACATAGAGGACACGGCGATAACTGCAACATATCTTGGGGCACAATACGATATTCACGGGGGGGCCGTCGAACTCGTCTTTCCGCATCATGAAGCAGAGATCGCTCAGGCAGAGTCCGCCACTGACAAGAAGCCCTTGGTCAAGTACTGGATACACACAGGAATGGTAAACGTAAGGGGCCAGAAGATGTCAAAATCCCTAGGCAACTTCGTGACTATCAGAGAAATCCTTGAGAAGTACGATCCCAATGTTCTGAGGGTCTTTTTTGCGTCAAGCCACTACAGAAGTCCCGTAGATTACAACGAGAGCAACCTCAAAGATGCTAGGGAGAATTACCGCCGGATAACAAGTGCTTACCTTGAGGGTCAGAGAGCATTGACTAAAGCCAAATCTGGAGAAGAGCCCGAGGACGCTGATTTCTTCAAGATGACTCAGACTCACTGGGAACAATTCATGGAAGCAATGGATGACGACTTCAATACCCCTGTCGCCCTTTCTGTTATACTTTCCTTTGCAAAGAAGTTCGAAGCGTATGTGAAGAAACACCCGGAAAAGAACATGGTAACCCGAGCACTGAGTGCTCTCAAAGATTTTACCTCAATATTTGGAATAAACATCTCCGGTGATAGTATTTCACAAACTGGCATTACTGAAGATCTTCTGAATCTAGTCGTGGAGCTAAGGGAAGAAGCTAGAAAGCGAGGAGATTGGGAGGCAGCGGACAAGATGAGAGAACGGCTAGGTGCCCTAAAGGTAATTCTTGAAGATACCCCGGACGGTACGCGTTGGCGAAGAATAGACTAAGCCTCAATACCACATTCTCTAAACATAGACATGCTCCGACGGGTTTTCCAAACTGAACGGATTTGTTCAAGCGACTAACATAGAAACCTATAACGTTTAAAAGCTATTTCGACCTTCTATCAACCCAAAACGGTGTGTTCATTGGCGAGAAGAGGCTCAACGGAGCAAGATGTTTTTCACATCATCATGAACGCGGGTGAGAACGGAATACTTCAATCGGAACTCTGGAAGACTGTCACCTCTGACAGTCGCGAAGGCTCAAGAGCTATACTGAGGCTTGAGAAGAAGAAACTGATTGAGCGCCGGAAAGAGCTGTTTGACGGCAGATGGACCTACAGGATCTTGGCTAAGAGAAAAATTGCAAGAGTCGACTCCATTATAGCTATACCATGCGCATTCTGTGACCTCGAGGGCAGATGCAGTCAGTCAGCACTTATCTCCCCTGCAAAGTGCGACAGACTAACCGTCTGGTTGAACGGCCTCACTTTGAAGGACTCGGAATAGGAATTGGCTTTTCATGTGTAGCGTACGGAAACTAGGGACGTAGTCATAGGTCTGTAAGGAGTCTACCCCGAACTCATTTGACATTTGGAGTAACCTTGCGTTCTAGGAATCGGGTTCGGCAGGCCCAAGATTACAGATGACTAAGAGTTCCTCGATCTGGATCCAGAAAAGGCGCAGAGACCAGTACTACAAGCTGGCTAAAAGTGGGGGATACCGAAGCAGAGCAGCATTCAAGCTTCTGCAAGTAGTCAAGAGCTACAGGTTTATCGGGAAGGGTGATCGGGTTATCGACCTTGGGGCCGCCCCAGGGGGCTGGACCCAAGTTGCCAGCGAAATCGTTGGGAATGAGGGATATGTTCTAGGTATCGACATCAAGCCAATCGACCCCTTGAGTCAGCCACAAGTTGAGTTGATGGAACTTGATGTGACGTCAGCCTCCACGGTCACGTTGCTTGTGGAGAAGTTTCCGGATAAGGTCGATGCTGTCATTTCAGATGTCTCACCAAATGTTTCAGGTGCTTGGGATGTTGATCATTCAAGGCAGATTCACTTGGCTAGGAAATCTCTTGAGGTAGCTCAAGCAGTCTTGAAGTTGGGCGGGAACTTCCTCGTCAAGGTATTTCAAGGCAGTGAATTGAATAACTTCTTAGATAAAGTCAGGAAGAGTTTCCGTGAGGTTAGACTTGTCAGGCCCCGCGCAACTAGGGCGTCTAGTTCCGAACTCTACGTTCTTGGACTGGGCCTCATAAGTCGCGGCAGACCCACAGTCGGTACAACTCCATCTTCAGTCGATCTCTCTGATTGAGGCCTCAATAACGTCAACAGAAGCGTCGGTCTTGAAAGCCCGCCCGTCGAAATGTGTTCGCGTTGCACTGTAACCTTGAGTTCTGAGACCCTCTATTATTGAGGTGGGGCTGGGAGTAGCCTTGCCCATCCTGTCACAGATTGCGTCAACAGTATAGTATGTGGGGGGAGCATCGGCCTCTTCCAAAGTAAGGCATAGCAGTCTTGAGAGTCTACTGGACTTGTATTCCCTCGCATCATGGATTTCTATGAGGTCTCTGCAGAATTCTCTATCTATCAGTCTGCCCAAGAAGAGCGGCCCAGCTAGGGCAATTGGCCGGCCGCATCTTCCACATACCCTATGCTTGCCTGGGTCTCTTGAAGTGAATCTGTTGACGCAGCGAAAACAATGGTATATGTAACCCATCTGTTCAAGATTCTTGTTCGCGCTAGTGGCTGAGCGGCTCAACTTTGCGTAGAGGCGAACGTAATGGTCTGTGCTATGTGAAAATTTTGCTTCAATGGCTAGGTCATGTTTGCCAGCAGCCGCTATAAGGGATCCCAGAAGCAGTCTTAATGCGACTTCTCGGCAATACTCGCTTCTAAGCGGTCTCCCTCCGTATCTTCTGAGGCAGGCGCGGGGCTTGGCTCCACAAAGGACAGCCATATCAGTAGCGGTCATGGCTAGAAGTCCACCGTCGACCAGAGCTCTGAGGGCCGAGTCCACGTATGGTGTTGGCGAACCGTATGGGTCAAGGTCTATGAGATGAAATCTCTTTCCAGGGACCGAGTGCAGGTTGAGGAAGACATTCGCATCCATGCATTGGATGTCAACTTTGGCTTCGAGACTATTGATTGTAGAATTGTGGTGAGCAATCATGGTTGCGTTCGGTTCTATATCATTGAGTGATACTTGCTCGACCTTGTCCACTTCCGCAGCATAGCGTAATCCACGGATTCCTGAGCCAGTCATAGGGTCAGCGATCCGCATCAGTCTCTGCAAGTCAGATTGGTAGCAGCGAGCGACCAGAATTGATATGTCGCGATTCAGAGCCATTCTCGGATTATAGAATACTCTTGAATCTGCGTATGCATCGTCCTTACAGCTTGGTAGGACGAACTTGACCGCACCCTCAGTAAGGGTCTGTGTACTGAATGGTGGGATTGGAGGTTCAGTCAAGCATCTCAACCGAAGGTCACACATCACGTCTGCCCCATTAAGGGACAGAAAGAAGAGCTATTGATAAGCGCTCTGTACAATATGAAGGGTTCCCAATGTCTGAAGCGATCTTGGTCACAGGCGTTCCAGGCGTAGGTAAGACAACCCTAGCGTTGAGAGTTGCTGAAGACGTCAAAGCCAGGGGTTATGTAGTTGGGGGGATGATCACTGAAGAAATCAGGACGCGGCAGGTAAGGACTGGCTTCAGGATATTGGATCTGTGTACCGGTACAACGGGGTTGCTTGCGCACATAGACGAAAAGAGTGGCCCGAAGATCGGAAAGTATGGAGTAAACCTAAAGGATCTTGAAGAAGTCGGCGTCAAGGCAATTGTCGATAGCTTAAGTCGGCCAGAGGTAGATCTTCTGGTGGTGGACGAGATAGGTCCAATGGAAATTTGCAGCCAAAAGTTCAGGGCGGCTGCGAAGCAGGCAATTGTTGGAAACAAGCCATTCCTTGGAACAGTACAATTCAATCTTTGGAAACGGATTCCCGAAATCCTTGGTCTGGACGCGATGCCTCAGATAGTAGAGGTAACCCGTGGGAACCGCAATAGACAAGCTCAGATGGTCTCGGGAAGGATCTTGAGGAGGCTCTGCAAACTTAAGGGCAGTGTCGGCGCCTTAGAGTAAGAGTCTAATAGTGCATTCTGTTGACTAGGAGTCTGGGGGACCACTAATGGTTCAGGTTGCTGGAGTGGATGAGGCTGGGAGAAAGCCGAGCTGAGACGGCTTCCCAAGAGGCCCACTCATAGGTCCACTCGTAATAGCAGGTTTGATTCTGAGAGAAGATAGGATTCCTTACCTGAACCAGCTTGGCGTTCGTGATTCAAAACTTCTGACTAGAAAGTCAAGAAGTCGACTGGCCCCAAAGATACTCAGCCTGACTCAGGAACATGTCCTGTTGGAGATTGAGCCTCAAGAGATCGACTCCATAGTCCTGAGGGGTAGACCAATGATGAGACTGAACCTGTTAGAGGCAAGGTACATCGCAAAGATCCTTAACAAGCTGAGACCTGAGACAGCTTATGTCGACGCCCCTGACAGAAGCCCGGAAAGATTCGCGTGTCAAATACTCCAGCAACTTGAGGCTCCTCTGAGAATTGTATCGGAGCATCACGCCGACAGGAAGTATCCTGTGGTGTCTGCAGCCTCAATTCTAGCCAAGGTGAGGAGGGACGAGATAATTGAGAGTCTGCAAGAAACCTACGGCGACTTCGGATCAGGCTACCCGTCAGACCCAAAGACTATCAGGTTTGTGAAGGAGTGGATTCTCAGGAACAGGTGCGATCTGCCCATCGTTAGGAGAACGTGGAGAACCTTTAGAAACCTAGAGTGCAAGCTACTGCGAGTCTAACGTAAGACCTTCAGGAGTCCCGAACCCTATCACTATCAAGGAATGAATAGTTCGGATCAACTCCATTAGATACGGCTTGTAGATGTAAAACACTTCCTCAGCCTCATAATTGCCGAAGTCGTTCTCCGCGAGCCCAAGCAAGTACTTTATAGTGAACTCCTCAAGTTTGCTTCCGGATACGGTGTAAACAGATTTTCCAAGGTCGAATCTCCTCTGAACGATCACTGGGAGTTGGAGCTTCTCATGCAGGTTAGGCGGCAAGATTTTTGCCAGTTTCTGCAATTCCTCCCTCTTAATTACTATGTTTCCTCCGTCATGAGTCTCCACAGACGGTGTAGGTTCCTGAAGGAGATGTTTTAGGGTCTTCCTTGTTCTCGGCAGGTGCTGGTTGAGTCTTCTGACTTCTTCCTTTATCATCGCTCTGAAAGCTCTCTCCAGGTAATCCATAGTCGCTTCTCCTCATTTTTCGAACTTTGCGGTAATCATGGCGTGGTCTCTGTCGTAAGGTTCAAGTCGGATAGATTCAAGGATCTTAAATCCTCGTCTTCTAAGGGTTTCAGTCTCCCGTTCAAAGACCTCTTCCGGCCTAAGCGTCACATCGATGCTTCTAGATTTCACTGCGATCATTACGGTCCCTCTTCTTCGTAAGAACATGTCAGAGTTTGAGGCGAGTAGCTTGGCCTGCTCCGGTTGCGCGACATCGCAATATATCACGTTGACGTTCCCGACCATCAGGCGGTACTGCGAAGGGATTCGGGCGTCAGCAAGAATTGGTTGAACGTTTGCACGGTGTCTGCAGACTCTCTCAATGAGATCCCTCATAGTTCTTTGCGAGAAATCGATTGCGTAGACTTCTCCGTCCTTTCCGACTACGTCGCTGACGTGACTGACGGTGGTTCCTGAGGCAGCGCCCAAGTAAAGGACTGCGGTCCCAGGCTTGATGGGCACCTCAGTAACACCCTTGTATATTGCGGCTGCGAGCTTGCTTCGGTAGGGGTTCCATACCCTGTATTCGATACTCTCGTGAGAGAACAGTTCCTCACCGTAGACGCTGACGGTAGGTGCTAGGTTTCTGGTTGCAAGCCTACATTGTCCTTCGAATCTTAGCCAGTAGATGTTCTGAAAATTCTCATGCTCCTGAACCTCTAGGTCTCTCATTCTTCCTTTTCACCGAAGGTGGGGACGCATACTTATCTTGGATCTCTCTTATCTTTCTCTCAAGACGATTTCTCAACATCTCGCCTATGAACTCCCCCCCGAACGCGTCGATTCGCGCAGCTATTGAAAGCTTGCCTGATAGAGCCCTGGCTATCTTGCCTCTCTGCCACTTTGGAGCGGCGTGTATGTGTTGGTACTGAAATATGACTCCGTGCTTCGGAGGTCTGGAACCTGTCTTTAGAGACCTGAAGAGCGCCTTCTCCGCACCCAGGACTTGAATCGTGCTTGCAGGCATCTTCGCAAGATTAGTCAAACTGCCTGCTATTGACATTAGCCGCGCCGATAACAGCGGACCGAGAATCGATGTCATGTTAGGAGCAACTTCTTCCATGAGTGCAGCAAGGTACTCTTCAGCTTGGGTCCTGCAATTGTGAAGCTGAAGGGTTTCATTTGAGAGTCTTTGAAGTAATACTAGGTCTTTTGGGTTGACGTCGAAGCCTATGGATGCTTTGGCCTTTGCAGCGATGGCCTGCGCTTTGTCTGAGGGCACCCCCTCCGATTCAAGTTTCTTGACTGTAAAGTTCTCTCTAGCTCCTAGGTTTGACACTAGTCTCATGTATGTTTCGTGCTTGTCAAGTAGTTTATCAAGCTCTGGGAAGTGGAGGCCATACCACTCACGAATTCTTCCGGAGAAGAGATTAAGTGTCCTGTCAAGGTCGTCGAGAGTGCGAATGACTTGTATTGCATAAATATCTCTCCTCTGTGTTTCTCTGGTAACCGCCTTCTCTGCCATTGCGACGGTGACGTTGTGTACGTATTCGCGGAACGTCTTCAGGTCTTCGAATATTCTAAGTTCAACGGCCGTTTCGCCAAGTCTCTTCCTGAGACTCATGGCTGCTCTTGATCCTTCTGCCACATTGCAGACAAGACCAAGGTTCTTCTCAACGCTTGAGGCTAACGCACTCTCTTCGAATGAGAAGTTGTCATAGCCTTTCTGTTGGAGAGTCTTCAACAGTTGAGTAAGCTCGTTTCCTATTTGGCCATTTTGAAGCTGGGTTAGTCTGCTAGCCGCTTCTTTGGGGCTTGCTGGGAATAGTTCTACCCCAACGACTTTTCCTTTGGCGTTGAGGGCAAATATCCCGATGAGTGTGGTCACTATCATTGACTTCAAATGCTCAGCTCCAAGCCCAGACTAGAGGGCAGTAAGTTCCTGAAGAATATAATTGGAGAGTGAATAAACCTTTTTCTGGCAGATCCATAGCGATCAGTTACATTCAAGAACCCAATTGCTTGCCTAAGATCTGGAAGGAGGTTCGTTGAGATTGGTAGCTTCAAAGGTTGATCTCTCTGTTCAGATTGCTGGATTGAAGTTGAATAATCCGCTAATCCTTGCCTCAGGGTTTTTAGGGATCTCGGGTGCGATGCTGAGGCGCGTAGCCCAAGAAGGTGCTGGAGGAGTCGTTACGAAGTCTTTCGGTGTTACTGCAAGGGAAGGCTACCCGGGGCCTGTCATAACTGAGGTCCCATGCGGCTTCTTGAATTCATTGGGTTTGCCAAATCCTGGTTCTGAGGGTATGAAGGATGAAATTAGGGAGGCCAAGAAGGGTGTTGTACCGGTTGTGGCCAGCATTTACGGTTTCAACGATGATGATTATGGGAAAGCCGCCTCGGTGGCCAGGGAGGCTGGTGCAGATGCGCTTGAATTGAACGTATCATGCCCTCATGTTGAGGAGGTTGGCGTCGAGATAGGCCGAGACCCTGAGTTAGTGTCCAGAGTGACGAAGGCAGCCAGGTCCAATTTCGACGGGCCGCTCATAGTCAAGCTTTCGCCAAACGTTTCTGACATAGTTGAGATAGCTGACGCTGCGGCTAGGGCAGGTGCAAACGCTCTGACTGCCATAAATACTGTTAGAGCTATGGCCATCAACATTGAGGCTAGACGCCCAATCCTAGGCGGTAAGTTCGGAGGATTGTCAGGCCCAGCGATGAAACCCATCGCTTTGAGGTGTGTCTACGAAATCTTCGGGAAAGTCACGCTGCCGATAATTGGTTGCGGAGGGATAACGAATTGGAGAGATGTTGTTGAGTTTCTACTCGCCGGGGCTTCGGCAGTCCAGGTAGGTTCTATACTTGTCGATAGGGATCTAGATGTCTTCAGGGAGCTGACTGAAGGATTAAGGACATACATGTCCTCGCATGACAATGCCCGACTGGACGAGATAATTGGAACAGCCCACGTCTGAACGTTACTGAATTTGTCAGCTCAAGCAGCCCTGTCCAGTATTAGACACGTGATTCTTTAGTTTGACTTGTGGGCCTCTCAGCAGTTTTGACCATCTCTCTCACTTAAGTGAGTCGGTAGAATTCTTACAGGTGATATCGAGCCTGCCCAGCTGATCGATATCACAAGAACAGTAGGTATGCTGTTATGATTACGGTTAAAGAGGAATCAGAAATGGGTGGGAGTCCGCACGAAAGTAGTCTACCTTCCGGTTTCACACGCGTTGCTTTGAATAGTTTTTCCTCAAGACTTTATTTTGGAGACGGAGCCCTCGACAGATTATTTCAAGGATTCAAACCTAGGCAGATTATTTATCTCTACGGTTCTGAGAGGTGTTTGAACCTTGCTGAAATGCTCTGCGTGAGGGCGCAACTCCCAATCAGCGGGGGTGGAATGAACTCAAAGGTGATCTTTCTTGACGGTGGATGCGGTTTCGATCCATCAATCATTACAAATTTTTCTCGAAGAAATAAATTGGACAGAGCTTTAATTTTACGAAATATATTACTCTCTAGAGCCTTCACATGCTTCCAGATGACAAACTTCATAGAATGTAAACTGAAGGAAGTACTTGAGGATACAGGTAGCAAACTCGTTGTAATCTCAGATTTCCCTTCACTATATTGCGACCAAGACTTGGAAGAGGATATTGGTAGGGAACAGTTCTGCAGGGCCCTGATAGGTTTAACAACGATTATCAAGTCGAAGGATGCTATAGCTCTGATTACCCGCTCTGGAAAAGCTACGCAGAGAATGAAGAAGCTTGAGGCTCTTCTAAAAAGAAGATGCAGCATAACAGCAAATATTGTGACACAAGGTTCAGCTGAAAAGATAATTCTTGAAAGACACCCATCAACCCCCACCCTCCAAGTGAACATTCCAGTGGCTGTAAACATGGGGCTTGAGAGTTTCTTAGAAGCTGCTTAGCATGGGAAGAACAATACCCTCCTATAGGGCGGCGATCGAGCAGGAGATCTCGCATACCTGGAAGAAATTCGCCAGAATGTTAAGGAGAGAAGAGAAGTCATTCTTTGAAGACCTTGTAAACACGGTCAGAAGCTACGCCTCCGAAGCTGGCGCAGCAGCCTTTCCTTCAGTGGTTGAAGGCATGTTCCTCTCAGCCCTCTTTGCTCACACAAAGGAGTTGAAGGAGCTAAGGAGCACTATGGAGGGGATTCAGAATATTGTTGAGCAACTCAAGAATTCAAGGCTGGATCCTTGACCTCTACCAAAAAGATGGAGGAATGGTTGTCTGGGTAAAATTGAGAAGCGGAGAAGCCCAGAGACTGGTGGACGATTGGAGACCGTCCTTCTATGCTTCGGGAGAAAATTCAGACTTAGTTGAGCTTGCAAAGAAACTCAACATCGAGGACTTATCTTTTGAAGAGAAGTATCTGAATATAGAGGACTATGAGAAGTCGCAGGTTCTCAAGATTCCAGTATCCACGACCGGGAAAGCAGTTAAACTTGCAAAGCGAATAGCTCTGTCGTCAAGAAAGTTTCGTCTCTTTAATGTGGATATTCCTGCAGAACAAATCTACCTCTATGAGAGAGATATATTTCCTCTAGCTCAAGTTGAGGCCAACCTGAATTATGGTTTGGTCGAGTGGCAGGTTCTTGACAGTAGCGACAGCATAGATTATGGGGTTCCAGAGCTGACCTGTGTCTATCTAGATCTCTCAATAGGTTCTGGATGCTCTATTCCAAGCCTCGAAGACCCGTTGAAGGAGATCACAGTTGGAAATCAGGAAGAAGTTCTTGTGCTAGACTCTTCTTATGAGGAGGAGAATCTTCTGGGACTTGTGAGGCTCTTCCGCGAGATTGATCCGGATGTGGTTTACACCCACAATGGAAACTCCTTCTTATTCCCGTACTTGGCGAAGCGCGCCCAGAGACTGGGGGTCTCCAGCCAGATGGTTCTGGGACGTGAGAGGTCTCCCCTTAGAATTTTTAGCCAGCGGGGAAGGGTGTACTTCAGTTATGGCAGGGTTCAATACCGCCCTGCCCCAGTTCGCCTTTATGGGAGAATACATGTAGACCGAGAGCACGCCTTCCTCTATGACGATTGTGGACTCGAAGGCATCATAGAGGTCTCTAGGACTTGCCGTATTCCTATCCAGAGGTGTGTCGACTCAACGATAGGAACGAGCATGACCTCCATCCAACTCTACCATGCCTTCAGGAGGGATATTCTGGCCCCATGGTTTAAGGCCCTTCCAGAAGAGTTGAAGACCGCTGAGGAACTCATTATCGCTGATAGGGGTGGGTTATACTATACGCCGGTCGCAGGTGTCTATGATGATGTTGGGGAGCTGGACTTCTCCTCACTCTACCCAACCTTGATGTGTAAGTTTAATCTGAGCGGTGAGACTGTCAGGTGCAGATGTTGTCCAGAATCGCAAAATAGGGTTCCAGAGTTAGGGTATCAAATCTGTGAGAAGAGGAGAGGTATAGTCCCGATATCGCTTGAGGAGCTTCTTGAGAAGAGGTTAAGGTATAAACAGATGATGAAGGAAGCCAGCGACCCACCGTTGAGGGAGACCTACCGTAAGAGGCAGGCGGCGCTCAAATGGATACTTGTGTGCGCATAATGCCCTAAGCAGAGGCTTGGGCATGCGCAGTCGGGTACCTCGGCTTCAAGAACGCTAGATACGGAAAGATTGACGCTCACATCGCCACATGCGCGTTTGCGAGGGAAGTGCTCCAGAAGACGGTTCAGATTGTTGAGTCTGAAGGCTTCAGTCTGGTTCACGCAATTGTCGACTCTGTATGGGTTGGGAAGAGAGGTGCTGAGGAGGCTGACTATCTAGGGCTGGCGGATAGGATTCAGTCTGAGCTAGGCTTACCTGTGTCGTTCGAAGGAAGATATAGATGGGTCGTTTTCTTACCGTCGAAGGTTAGGCCTGGGCTTCCCGCCCTCAACAAGTATTACGGTGCCTTCGCTGATGGAAGGGTCAAGTGTAGGGGGATCGAGGTTCGAAGAGGTGACGTGCCCGCCTTCATAAGGAGATGTCAGTCCAGCATCATATCCCATCTTGCAGAGGCCAAGAATTCGCAGGAACTTCTCAGGCTGATTCCAGGGGCAATCCAGATACTTGGAGATTATCTTGAGGTATTGAGGGGCCGCAGGGTAGATTTTTCTGATCTGCTCGTTCAGAAACGTCTGTCTAGAGACCCGTCAGAGTATGTGCAGAATAGCCTTCAATCCATAGCTGCAAAACAGCTTACCGACGAGGGCCTGGAAATAAATTCTGGGGAGTCCGTGGCCTTCTTGATTGTTGATGGAGACAACCCTATCCCTGAGAGGCGGGTTCTTGCAAGAGAGCTTGTGAATAATGACTTGAGATACGATCTTGCAAAGTATGAGGCGATGCTTCTGAACGCCGCGGCCAACATACTCTCGCCACTGGGCTACGATATTCACCGCATAAAGAGAATGTTGGAGCCTCAGGACCAAGCCTCAATAGATTATTTTAATCAAGGGTGACGAGGATTGGGGCGCAGTCCTGAAGTCTGCCGACCGGTCTGAGCAACCCCAGCTCTAAACCATGTTCCTGTGAGGATCATCAGATTACCTTTGGTCAGCACATCTTACGAAGCCAGAGGACTCGGACGTTATCTATGCTCGGGACTGCTTTCGGCGTCTCTTTAGCAGGCAGTATCCAAGAGTAGCTGCCAGAACTGCCGCGGCGAGAGCAGCCAGTATCTGATATTCAGCCTGAATGATCATGTTTCCCAGCCACGCCAAAAGGAAACACCGTGGAACTGAGCCTGCCAGTGTGAGGAGAAGGAAAGGTCTGTAATCCATTCTCAACAGGCCTGCGACGATCGAGAAGACCTTGTATGGAACAAAGGGTATGAGTCGGCTCAACAGAATTGTCCAGTTGCCCCATCTCTTGAACCAGTTCTCGCCCCTAACGATGCTGCTCTCTGTTACGAGAGTATACTTGCCGTATCTGTCGACTACGCTCCTACCCTCCCTCCCTATGAGGTAGCCCAGGCTCGCCCCGACGGTGGAGCCTGCGCCTCCGGAGATGCCGACTGTTACGGGGTCTATTCCGGCGAGTCCAGCCGTGACCAGCACGGCTTCCGAGGGGATTGGGAGTATGCTCGACTCCAAGGCCATGCCGATGAAGATTCCATATGCACCCCACCTAGCGGTTAGGCTTAGAGCCCATGATAGAAGGTCTTCGATGAGGCTCAGACTCTTTGTCTCCTTTGCTGTGATGGGAGTCGTGGAGCGTTCTCGCTGGGTTATATGTATAGGTGGGTCTGTAAAAGATTGGTGGGTGTCTAGTTAGGGCTTGACCGTTTACGCGTTGTCACGTGTGGCTGGTGGGTTAGTAGACCCTGTAGGGTTGGGGTTGGACGAGGTATCTTGTTGGTGGTGGCTGATAGAGATACTCTTGCGCAGGTGGAACGACGACCATGGATTGTGGAGGTGGCTGGTAGAGGTATCCGATGGGCGGTGGTTGGTAGACCACTCTCTGAGGAGTTTGCGGCACGAGGTACTCCTGTGGTGGGGGTTGGAAGTAGACGTCGGGGGGCTGGACCATCAGGATGTCCTGGGGTGGTGGTTGATAGGCGTACATTTGGGGTGGTTGCTGGACCATCACGTAGGTTGGGGGAGGTTGGACGACATACTGCTGCGCTGGTGGATTGTATGTGTACCTATCTGCTGGTTTGGGCACGAGGTAATATGACACGGTTGAGGTCACCTCAACATGGTACCCTCTAGTTCGGGATCTCAAGATAAGAAACTTTCGGAATTACAGAAATCGAGTCGTTTATTTATGGTAGTAAACTCGGCTGCACGGTTGCTCCTGGGAAGACTCAGACTGGACCCTCCAGGCACGATTCCTGCTGCCTGAGTCATGGGATGCTCCAGATCCATCTTGGAGCCTGACGCTAGCGGTTACTGGCGCGGGTTGGCAAAGGTTCAAAAGGTCTGGTAACGAGTCTAACAAAGGATGTAGAGTAATGTCGCGAAATCACGTGATGTGTCTGTTCCTGCTTATCACGATCCTTGGAGCGTCGTTCGGTTTTGCATCCTCAAGAAGGGAGTTGGTGACGAATGGGGGGTTCGAGTCTGGTCTCGACGGGTGGCAGACCATCGTCTACGACCAAATATACGGCCGGGTCAACATGACCTCTGGAACTAGCCACTCGGGTACCTGGAGCTTCAGGACTTACATCAATCCGGCAAGAGGGATCCCTTACACTCAGAAGCGGGGTGGCGGGGTTACGCAGACGCTCTCAACAGATATTGAGGGTCTGGATATGGTGCTCAGCTTCTGGGTAATGCCCGCGGTCATAGGTCAGAACAGCTACACGAACATTCGTTCTTTGGTTCATATGGAGCTTGGGGATGGCCGTTCACTCAACCTCTCCTACTATGTCGCTTGGGCTCCATCGGCTTTGGGTGAGTATCTCTACAATACTTCGGACAGTACGATCTTCTTCTTGCCGGCTCTACTCCACCAATGGTCCCTTGTCGAACGTGGGGTCAAGGGTGATTTTGAGTCGGGGTTTGGGACATCAAGTGGCGTGGTTCTGATGAAGCTCTGGGTGGCATTCGAGATGACTACGGTCTCCCACCTGACGACTCCGGACGCGTTCTGGGACGATATTAGCGTGACTGCGGAGTCTCGGCCTTTGACCCCGAGTCCTACAGAGACCGTTACCCCGACGCCCCGGCCGACACCATCGCCTTCGCCGACTCAGACCGCTCCTGCAGTCTCTCCGCCGGCAACGTCTCCTGGACAGGAGGAGGCTGGGCCGGGTCTCCTGACTCAGGGTTACGGTGTACCCTTGGCATTGTTGGCGGTGGTGGTCCTCGTCTCTATTCTTGTCGCTTTGAGGGTTAGATCTCGTAAAGGTTTGGAGGCTGAGGTCCAGGAAGTACTGTCTGAACTGCGGCGCGGAGATAGCTGTTGAGAGCGAGTACTGTGAACGTTGTGGGGCAAGACAGTGAGTCTGGATAGTGTGCGCCAGTCTGTGAGTAGATACACTTTCCTCTCCGGTCTTTTCCTTTTTCTGTCTTGAGAGGGGACCCACCCCCCACCCCCTTCGAGGGATCTGGCTGGTGATTCTAGAGGACGAGTTATTGGTAGTCTTGGGGCTCTTGTAGGTTGGGGGGCTTGGGGTCTGTGGGACTCATTACCCGGGACTCAAGATGTTGAGTGAGGGGTTGCATATGTGGCTGGGCTGAGGTTCTAGACGGGTGGGGGTTCAAGCCTCCGCCTATCATCTGGTAGTCTTGTCCAGGCCATGAACTCTGAGCTTGGGGGTTCCTCCCTGTATAGGTCTCTTCTTCTGCATTCGAGAAGTCTCTCGGGCAGCCCATTGTAGTTGGCTGCTGACTGGACGATGTTCCCTCTGGACCTTGCACGTCTGAGGACTGGGTCGACGAATGTTTTCCAGTCAGGGCTTCTCAGCAGGTGATGGTCTAGAATCGAGGTCGGCACCTTCTCGGAGAGTTTCATGAGGTTCTCTCTCCCACGATTGATCAGTTCTATTTTGACCATGCTGTCAGACAGGTATAGTGGTGGCCCAGCGACCAAGAGAAGGTCGGGTTTCTCCTGAAGTATAGCGTCCAGTGTGGCCTCGTCCATTGGACCTTGAATGTCGGAGGCGTGGGTGACCCTTTCGTCTCCGTGAGTCACCGTGAGCATTATGACCCAGCCCAGGCTTGAGCCCCTCTCCCCATGGAAGACTGGTTGAGAGAACTTGAGCCTCGTCGCGCCGAAGTGGAACTCTCCCCGGTCGGCTACAAGAATATTTTTCGCATGTTTCTCAGCAAACCTATGGAAGAGCCATCCCCTTCGTCTTTGGCTGGGGTTGACGTCTGTTCTGTAATCTTTGACTAGCAGAGTCTTGTCTCGAATGAGTGTCTCCGCCTCTTCAGGGCTGGATCCTATGAAGACATTTTCGGTGTAGTTGGGTGTGTAGTGGTCATGGTGGTAATGTGAGATCGTGACCACGTCAGCCTTCATGGATGCTTCCCTGAGGAGGTTGCGGAGTTCAGTTCGAACTCGATACTCTTCAGGATGCGGGAGTAACCCGAATCTCATCCCGAGAGAGACGCCTGGATCGACTAGAATCTGGGCATCAGGGGTCTCTATCAAAGACGACATTGACCTGGCCCCAAGACTCTCGAAAGCCAATGGTTTGAGTGATATGTTTCCCATGGGGCATCTTCCAGAACCGAGAGATGACTGTGGACCGGACCCGCTATGAAACGTTAGGATCTTATTGGAGGATAGAGCCTAATAATGCTCGTGTGCTACTGACGTTATCTTCGGAGCGTGACTAGAACTATTATTGCAGCGGCCAACGCGGTGGCTATTCCTATCGGCAAACCATATACGCTCGAGTCGAGACTGCCGAATGGCACTTCAGCCTAGGCCAGTGTGGTGATCCGGAGTACGCCGAGACCCGTCAGCCATCTCCTAGAGGTGAGCCTGTTCAAAAGTTTCGCGTTCACGGTGACCGGAAGGGATGCGTCGGTTGGAATATTAAACTTAAGTCCTTCAGTCCTTGTCTCTCTTGGAGCTATTCTGCTGTCACCTAGGATCTGGCGGAATCTACTATTCGTTCAGGCGTCGCCGTTCAATCACATACCAGTCTCTTTTGGACATCTAAGAAACCCGCGTTGACATGAAAAGCCTTGATGCAGGATCATAGGTTGAGTCTCCAAAGGAAATGCCTAAGAACTTGTTTGTTCTAACTGTTTTCGGTAGGCAATGACGAGTCTGGCCCAACTGAACCTGTGATCTAGATCTTGAGTGCGTGAGCCTACCACCTCCGTTCTTACAAATCTATATATGGAGTCCATTCAGACTCCCTCCTAGGTCTCGATATGGAAAGATTCCCAACAGGCAAGATTCCTTCACATAGTCTCCGGAGAATAGTCTTCAAGAACCTGGGTGTTCAGAACAAAAGGCTTCTGGTCGGGCCTGACATCGGGGAGGACGCAGCCATAGTCAAGATGGACAGACTGGTGATAGCGCTTTCCACAGACCCTATCACCGGCGCCTTGGCCAACATAGGCTGGCTCTCAGTCCACATAAACGCAAACGACGTTGCCACCCGCGGAGCGAGGCCGAGATGGTATCTTTGCTCAATAATGTTGCCTGAGGGCTCGGGAGAGGCTGTGCTGCGCAGGATCATGAGGCAGATTGACCGGGCATGTCTTGAGTTGAATGTGACGGTTGCTGGGGGGCATTCAGAGGTCACCCCGATTCTGAAGAGGCCCATAGTCGTTGGGTTCATGGTGGGAGAAGCCAAGTCAGACCGGTATGTGAACTCAGGAGGAGCAGAAGCCGGCGACGTACTGATACTTACAAAGAGTGCCGGGATAGAGGGAACCGCCATCATAGCCACGGATGGAGCAGAGTTGCTGGAGAAGTACCTAGACATAGAGACTGTGAAGAGTGCTCAGCATCTCTACAGGAGGATCAGCGTGGTTGAGGACGCGATGGTGGCGATGGACGCGGGAGGAGTCGAGGCGATGCATGACCCAACTGAGGGCGGCCTTCTATGCGGAGTCTGGGAACTCGCAGAGGCGTCACTTCTAGGGGTCAGGATCTACGCTGAACGTGTCCCAATCTCAGCTGAGACCAAAACCATCTGCCGAAGCCTACGAATAAACCCCCTCCGACTGATGAGTTCCGGATCACTTCTTGTAGCCGCAAAACCATCTTCTTCAACCAGGATCATATCGAGGCTCTCGAGGAGAGGTATCCCTGCGACCGAGATAGGCGAATTCACTGCGTACAAACATGGTAGGATACTGGTTGCGCCAGACGGAAGCACGACAGAATTGAAGCCTCCATTCCCAGACGAGGTTTATGAAGTGCTTAAGAGACTGAGATAGAAATCAACAAAGGTGGGTCTGACAGGTTTGGATCTTCCTCGAAATAAGTGGCTGATACTATCGTCTGCATCAGGAATATTTACTGTGGCATTGATCCTCTACTGTATCTGGAAGTACCCTTCCCCCTCGGTGTATGGAGAACAGTTCATTCTGGATGAGTATTCGCCTATACTATTCATTCAGTTCAAGCCGATGACTTTGATCTTCATCTTCGGCTTCCTATTCTACGCATTCCTGATCCAGCATCTTGAGGTGAGAATAGCTTCTTTGAGCCGCGATATTCGAGTCTTCCTCTTCGCGGTTTCTTTCCTAGTAGTAGCCGGCTCCCTCTACGAATTATTCTTCAATTTCACACTTTGGGGTGCCTTGATGTCCACAACAGGAGCTGTGAACCCAGACATTCTGGTCAATAGATTCCCAAACCCCAGAACCGCCGTCTCAATAGTCTATGCCAGTAAACTCGTCGCCCTCATCTTCGCGGTATCGGCATACTCAATGTACTTTCTACATAGACTTGACAGAGCCCCTGCTAGATGACTTCTCATCTAAGGCTCAGGGCCGGAAGGAGTGACTGTTGGGGTGACGGTGCACCCAGAGTCTCTAGAATGGACGGAGGGTCAGTTTCGTTATTCTCTATCCTTTATATCCTCTGGAATGCACCTAATATCGAGAATTAATATAGTCGCGAAACTCGATGAGGTGGGAACCTTACGGTTGGTAGGATCGCAGAGTACAGAGACGACCTGATAAGGCAGGTTCTACTCAGACCAACCGTCTTCAAAGATGAGGTTCCACTATCAATAGAGCATATTCCAGCAAAGCTTCCTCACAGGGAAGACCAACTAACCTTCCTAACACATCTCTTCAGGTCTCTTCTAGAGAAGCCTAGATCTACAAGTCAGAGAGTCTTGATAATGGGTCCTGTAGGTACTGGAAAGACGGTGATTGCTCAGAGGTTCGGCTTGGACATAGTCAACGCCGCAAAAGAGAGGAAGATAGGCCTACGCTACTTTCATGTCAACTGTCGCGAATGTAAAGGAAGTTTATTTGCAGTCCTTAGGAAGGTGATGAATGGGTTAGAAGAGCAGTTTCCAAAGAGAGGCTTCTCGTCAGAAGAGCTCCTGCAGGCAATCATGTCTGTTCTAGATGACAGGAACCTGACCCTGATACTGGCTTTGGACGAGATTGAGGCTTTACTGGAAGCCGATAGCTCAGCACTCTACGCCCTGACTAGGGTTCAGGAAGATAGAGTCACCGCGCCTATACGTCTCTCACTGATATGCATCCTTAGAGACCCAAAGTATTTGGAGAATCTGGACCGAAGCACCATAAGTACACTCCAACAGAACTTCATCGAGCTGAAACCATACTCGTCCAGCGAGCTTGTGGCTATCCTGAAAGGCAGGGTCACCCTAGCCTTCAAGGAAGGCTCTGTTCAAGACGATACGATGGAACTCGCCGCTGACACAGCCTCAGTGAGTGGAGACGCGCGTTACGCCATTGAGCTTCTCTGGAGGGCAGGTAAATACGCTGACTCTGAAGAAAGCAGGGAAGTCAAGCCTGAGCATGTCAGAAAAGCCGCTGGAGCAATCTACCAAACCCTGAGGGATGAATACTTGACGGCGCTCTCAGTCAACGAGAAACTGCTTCTTCTAGCCCTAGCAAGATCCCTAGAAGAGAACAACCTAGCCTACACAAGCATGGGTGATCTGGAGAGGGCCTACAGGGTTGTCTGTGAAGAATATGATTATCCACCCAGGGAGCACACGCAGTTTTGGAAGTACGTGAGGATACTGAGCGCAACAGGTTTGGTCTCGACGAAGATTTCGGGAAAAGGCAACAAAGGAAGAACCACGCTGGTAGGTTTGGCGTCAACGCCAGCCTCGGCCATCATAAAATGTATAGAGTCTGCACTAGAAGTCTTCTCCCCAAATTCCAAAGGAAGCCATCAAGCCTAAGTCTTGCAGGGTGAAGAAAGGCTAATATTCACCGCAGAGAAGTTTGAGTTATACCTCGCCCAGACGCCAATGTCGAGATTCTCTCGGAGACAAGCAGCTACCGTCACAGATCAGAATCTATAAATAAAGAGATTGTAACCAAAGAGATTCAGCGTCAAGAGACTGGGTTTGGGCCAGTGCGAATAGGCAGAAGATGAGGTTGTCTGATGCAGCGAACGAACAGATTCAAGATGGTTGACATATCAAGCAAGGAGGAGATCTTTAGAGAGGCCACCGCAGTAGGCAGACTGAGACTGAAACCAGAGACCGCCAAGATGGTCAGAGAAGGAAAGATCGAGAAGGGAGACCCCATATCTATCGCAGAGGTTGGAGCCAACCTGGCCGCAAAGAACACAAGCCAACTACTGCCCATGTGCCACCCTATCCCGATAACAAAGATTGAGACATCCGCATCCATAGGCGAAGACTTCATCGACGTGGAGGCACGCGTCAAAGCCACAGCCAAGACAGGAGTGGAGATGGAGGCCCTCGTCGCGGCCACAGTATACCTTCTAAACATATGGGATATGGTCAAGAAGATTGAGAAGGACGACCGCGGACAATACCCAGAAACCTGGATCGAGTATGTCAAAGTGAAAGAAAAACTGAAGGCACCAACCTGATGAGCGAGACGTCGAGAATCCACAAGGCGGGAGCGGCCCCAAGCAAGGGGGCACTCATAATAACCTGCAGCACCTCCAGGTTCCGCCAAGAAAAGTCTGGGGAGAAACCTTCAGACCCCTCAGGCGACCTAATCGAGAATAGAATGAAGGAGCATGGGCACTCTGTACGCGGGAGGAGACTCGTCCCCGACGACGAGAAGATCCTCCTATCGACTCTTTCAGAGGCACTCAATAACCCCGAGGTCGACTCGATAATAGTGACCGGAGGTACAGGCGTCTCGCAAGACGACATAACGATAGAGGTCGCTGAAAGAGTATTCGAGAAGAAACTTCCCGGATTTGGTGAGGCCCTCAGAAGAATAAGCTATGACGAGATAGGTTCCCCAGCGATCCTGACAAGGGCGACCGCGGGAATAGCCTCAAAGAAACCAATATTCTGCATCCCAGGTTCACCAGACGCGGTCAAGAGGTCGCTTGACAAACTCATTCTACCCGAACTTGCACATATACTCAAGCATGCCCACGGAGGATGACTGAAGCTTGGTAGCCGACAGATACGGTCGCCCAGTAACCAACCTGAGAATATCCCTAACGCAGAATTGTGACCTAGACTGCTTCTACTGCCACAGGGAGGGCCAAGAGCACTCCCACGACGAGATGACTCCTCAGGAGATCCTCAACATAACCAGAATAGCTACTGAGTTTGGCGTGAGAAAAGTCAAGCTCACCGGTGGAGAACCCCTCACCAGAAAAGACATAGACGAGATTATTCGCCTCCTCGCAGGCCTCCCGAGCATAATGGAGAACTCCCTCGTCACCAACGCCCGGCAACTCACCTTGGAGAAGGCGCTTCAGCTGAAGCGGTCAGGACTCAACAGGGTCAACATCAACCTTCCCTCAACAAACAGGGAGACTTACAAGAAGATAGTGGGCAGGGAGATCGACCAAGCCATAGCCGGCGTCAAATCTGCCGCAGAGGCGGGGCTCAAACCGATCAAGATAAACATGGTCTTGCTACGAGGACTTAACTCAGATGAGATTCAGCCAATGATGCGTTTCGCGGAGGATGTTGGCGCGATACTCCAGCTGATAGAGCTTGAGCCTGTAAAGAAGGGTGAAGAATTCTACCAGCAGTACCACTATCCTCTCGACGACCTCGAGCGAGAAATATCCTCGAAGGCAAGCCATGTCAGAGTCAGACACTCCATGCAGAATAGGAAAGTCTACACGTTGGGGGACCTCGATGTGGAGATAGTTAGGCCGGTTGAGAATACTGAGTTCTGCATGAACTGCACCAAGCTCAGGCTGACCAGTGACGGTAAGTTGAAGCCTTGCTTGATGGTTCATGATAATCTGCTGGACATCCTGACGCCTCTGAGGCGTGGAGAGAACCCTGAGGTTCTACGCAGAATCTTCACAGAGGCCATCAACCTCCGTAAACCATACTACTCAACCGCCGGACCTAATCCTGCCGGACGGTCTCAGAAAGGCGAGACTCCCAAGGTCTAGAATGCGGGCTTTCACCCTTCACGAAGGCTAATTGTGAGCGTAATAGATCCTTACGAGATTGCTCCCTATCTCGTCCATTCTTCCAAACCCAAACCTTACCAACTGGACCATCCTGTTAGGTTTCTCACCGGCCAAGCCGGGCTCTCCCACACCAGACATCACCGTCGCGTCGGGCATCACAGTCTCCACCTTAACGTTGCCCTCATATGGTAGCCAATGGATGAGGGGTGCCCCAAGCCTTCGGGCTTCAGAGTAACTTCCACTATGCAGTCTAGCCAAGATCACGTCTCGTTCAGACCTGATGTACTCAATATTGAAGAGCTCCATCAACCTGACAAGTCCCCTCTTCAGGACCTCCAAGTCGCCCCTCGAGACTAGTAGCTTCGCCTTGTGATGCTCTGGCTTGATATTGAGGGTGCGACATCCTCTGGATGGGTCATTTGGATTCAGGAGCGGTTTGGATGTGTATGGTTCCGATATACCGTCGACCAGTAGCTCTAATGGTTCATGGATGAAGAAGTATCTGTTGGCTTCTGGGTCTATGATCTTCCTGTTGATCGCGTAGATGTTCTCCCAGCTGAGCGTTGCGTCGACCGGTCTCGGGCCGATCTGCATGGCAACAGTGCGCAGCGCTTCCGGACTTATGCCTCTTCTCCTCAAGGCTACAAGGGTGGCTAGTCTTGGATCGTCCAGACTCTTGACTGAGCCTTCAGAGAGCATCTGTATTATCTTGGATTTGCTGAGGGTGGCTCCCTCAACCTTGAGTCTGCCATAATGGGTCGTCTCAGGATAAGTCCAAGATAGGTGGTTGTACAGGTAGAGTTGTCTGGTCATGTTTGTGAGGTGTTCTTTTCCCCTTATGATGTGGGTTACACCCATGAGGTGGTCATCTATTCCCGTTGAGAAGTTGTAGAGGGGCCAGACCCTGTATTTGGAGCCTACCCTCGGGTGAGGATTCTTCTCTGTATCGATTATTCTCAGCGCCGGCCAGTCTCTGACGGCTGGGTTTGGATGGGTGAGATCTGTCTTGATACGGACCACAGCCTCCCCCTCAACGTAGCCTCCGCCCATCATCCTGTCCCACCTCTCCAGATGCTCTGTCGCTGAGAGGTCTCTGCACCCGCAGGGTTTCATGGCGAGGGCGTCTGCTCTGAATGACTCGGGTCTGCATGTACAAACATAGGCTCCGCCAATCTCCAGAAGCTTTCCTGCATATTCGTAGTAGATAGGGAGCCTGTCGCTCTGAATATACTCAACATCCCATTTGCAGCCAAGCCATGACAGGTCATCCCTTATCATGTCGTAGAATATGAGCGCGGACTTCTTGAGCCGCGGGTCTGTATCCTCAAATCTGAGGAGGAACCTTCCCTTGTACATTCTGGCATAGTCGTGGGAGAGAATTACGGCTCTGACTGAACCTAGATGCAGAGCGCAGTCAGGGTTGGGGGAGAATCTAGTCACGATCTCAGTGTACTTCTCAGCGTTTGCCAGGGGAGGAAGGGTTTTCGGGCCCTCGGCCTTTGGCGGCTCAAGCGCATCAGGCCAGCGCCTCCTGAGTATATCCTTCTGTTCCTCAAGCGTGAGTTTGTTCACTTCGAGCACGATCTCGGAGACGAGCTTAGTTACTTCCTTGGCCTGCTTCCTCAGCTCAGCTTTCTCTCCGAGAACTCTGCCCACGACCGCCCCGACATCAGCCTTTCCTCCGTGAGCAGCTGCGTTGAGAAGCGCGTGCCGCCTTATGGTTTCCCTCAATTCGTCTGGGGAGGTCAAAATGGTCACTGAGCTCTGTTTTGGTGTGCCTCATATACATACGTAACTGTGGAATCTGCTCTTGTAGAGCTACGGGTTAGCTGAGTACTTCTTGTCTAAGATCCTCTTTTGGAATGGGTTTCGAAGGCGCGTCTTGGAGGTGATCTATGTTCCTGCCTCCCAGCTTCTTAGATATTCTCTCTGTTTTTCCGTTAAAGTGTCTATTTTGATTCTCATGCTTTCAAGGGCCATCCGGGCTACTTTCCTGTCTATTTCTTCAGGAACCCTGTGAACTTTCTTCTCTAGCTTCCTTCCCTCCCCTGCAATATACTCGGCTGTGAGCGCTTGGTTTGCGAAGGACATCATCATGACCTCGCATGGATGACCCTCAGCAGCCGCTAGGTTGACCAGTCTTCCCTCCGCAAGGAGGTACAGCCTTCTCCCGTCTCTCAGAAGATACTCCTCCACGTTGGGTCTTACTGTTCTCTTGGAGTTCGATATAGACTCCAGATCCTTTACGTTCACTTCGATGTTGAAGTGGCCGGCGTTGGCTAAGATTGCTCCGTCTTTCATTTCCCCCATCTCCTTCTTGGTTATTACGTGGATATCGCCTGTTGCTGTGACGAACATATCCCCGATTCTTGCAGCTTCTCCAATGGGCATGACCTTGAAACCGTCCATCGCAGCCTCGAGAGCCCTTAAAGGATCAACCTCTGTAACCGTGACGTTCGCTCCCATACCCCGGGCCCTTGCAGCTATGCCCCTTCCACACCAACCGTATCCACATACAACGAAGTCCTTGCCTGCAAGTAGCAGGGCTGTTGCCCTTAGAATTCCGTCTATTGTACTCTGACCTGTACCATACCTATTGTCGAATAGATACTTGGAGTAAGCGTCGTTGACGGCGATTATAGGGTACTTGAGCCTGCCAGAATTCGCCATGGCCCTGAGTCTGATGACTCCGCTAGTAGTCTCCTCTGTTCCCCCAATCACCTCTTCTGCAAGGTGCGGTCTCTCGGTATGTATCAGGCTCACCAGGTCCGCACCATCGTCCAGGGTTATGTTGGGCTTGTAGTCAGCAACCCTTTCTAGGCACCAGTAATATTCTTCGGTGCTTTCACCCCTCCAAGCGTAGACGTGAACACCCTCTTTTGCGAGCGCGGCTGCGACATCGTCTTGAGTGGAGAGGGGATTCGATCCGCACAGGTCAACCTCTGCGCCTCCGGCGATCAAGGTGCGGATGAGGACCGCGGTCTCCTTCGTTACATGTAGGGACGCACCCAACCTTAGATTTGCCAGTGGCTTTCTCTTCTCAAATTCTCTCCTTATCGTCAGGAGTATGGGCATGTGCGCCTCTGCCCAGCTGATAGACCTTGATCCTGCTTCGTGGAGTTTCGCGTCTTTGATCTTATATTCCATGGAGACAGCCTCTCAGTCTACTTTCTATTTAACTTGGTTTGGTCTCCAAGTAAGATTCGACCTTTGCGGGGTCGAACTCTTCCTCACTCAGGACGTTGATTATGAAGTTAAAGATCTTCCTCCTTCTACTCGGATCGAGTTTCGGGTAGTAGATAGGGTGAGCGACCACGGTCCCTCTGAATGCGTAGAACGGCGCCATCACCTTGAGGATGTCGAGATCTCTGGTTCTCTCCAAGTACCTCTCAAGGAATATGTTGAAGAGCTCCTTGAAAGGCGATATCAACTCTCCGTGTCTCCATATGCTGAAGAAGATGTAGTTTATGCTCATGCCCGTGACGTCGTCCGCGGGTTCACCGAACTCCTCCCTTGAGAGGTCCAGGGCCAAAAGCGAGTTGTCTTTGGTGAATCTCACATTTCCAAAAGGATGCATGTCTCCGTGAATTCTGCTGCATCTGTGGTAGAGGTGTTTTATCCTGTTTCTCCAGCGGACAGACTCGGACTCTATCCTCTCGAACTCCTGTCTCGAAGTGAATTTCAAATCATCAGGGTCTGGATACGTATCTATGACCCCCATGAGCATCTCCCCGTGACCTATGAGGTCTCGAATATGTCGCATGTACAGGTTCGGACTGGGTTTCTTGGTGGAGTGTAGGTCTGCCAAGTAGTCCGCTACTATCTTGACGCGAAGCCTGTCCGTATCGGATAGACTTCCTCTGTCTGAGACGGCGAAGAGGTCGGCTGAGTATGGTGTATTCTCTATCTCAGACACCTCCTCCACGAAATGGAGGAATTCGACAGAGTCGCCGATAGAGTTGATCGAGCCGTCAGCCATCATGGCGGCTACGTCGAGAGACTTGGAGCATGTTCCTGGTGGCGCCATCTGCATCAGTCTGTGTTGGAGTAGCAGAACTCCGCAGCGATCGCCCAAGTAGTCATGCCCCCAGCCAGTATCTCCACGAACGATCCTCATGACGATTCTCCCAGTCCTGCGACCGCTGGTGAAGACTATGAGAAAACCAGCATTGTGAAATCCCTCCCCCAGCTTCTCGATCGATACTAACTTCACAGGGCACCTAAGCAGCCCCTGTAGATAGGCTTCCATATTTTCAGGTTTGACTTCATAGACAGCTGAACCGACCTGAAGCTTCACGTTCATCCACCTCGATTATGTCCTCTAACCCTCCACGGCTAAACCAATCACAATAATGGTCATAAGCCGAACTTTACTCTTAGTATGAGTAGATTCTTTAAGCCATCGGCTTGGTCAGTGTGGTATGGTTCAGTTGAGTGCTGAGGGCTCCAAGGGCTGGGCGATCTGGATCACCGGACTGCCGGGTAGCGGTAAATCGGTTGTGGCCCGCAGACTATGGATAGGCCTCTCTGAGATGGGGATTCGGTCTCAAATAATCTCGTCAGACGCCCTGCGAAAGATTCTCACGCCTAAGCCGAAGTATTCAGAGGAAGAGAGGGAGATGGTGTACAGCCTCATAGCCTTCATTGCCAAGATATTGACCGATAACGGTGTCAACGTTCTCATTGATGCAACTGGGAATAGACGAAGGTATAGGGACAGCTGTAGAAGCCAAATAAGTAGTTTCCTTGAGGTCTACCTCCGTTGCCCGTTGGAGGTCTGTATGGGGAGAGAAGAGTCCAGGGCGGAGAGTTACTTGGCGCCCAAGGATATATACAGAAAAGCCAGATCTGGCGAGAGCTGCACTGTTCCAGGTTTTGGTGCACCATATGAGGCTCCGGAAAGACCTGAGATCCTCGTAGACTCTGATAGGCAATCCCCAGAAGAGATAGTCCAAGTAATAATCGGTAGACTGTCAGAAAAGGGTTTGTTGAATTCTCGCTGTTAAATCTCCTCTTTGATGGAGGCGTACATTTCTTATTCGGGCAAGCGCACGCTGGGAGAAGGCTGAAAAAGATTAAAAGTAGCCAACCATTAACCGTAGGCTCTAAGGTAGACTCGGATGAAGCTGGCTCGTGACGTATCAATGGTGGGTGCGGGGATGACGCTCTTCCACCACACCGCTCACGCTGACAAGTCCAGTAGAGAGCTCTTCGAGGAAGCGGTTTCTGAAAGTCTGAGTTCAGTAGATTCCGGAATTGAGATTAACGATATTGATGCTTTGATAATAGGTAATCTTTCGAGCGATACCTTTGAACATCAGTCGCACGTAGCATGCCTTGCGGCGGACTGGTCTGGACTGAGACCGAAGCCCTCTATCAGAGTAGAGAACGCCTGCGCAAGCTCAGGGGTTGCGTTCCAGATGGGCGTGATGGCTGTGGCCTCAGGCATGTACGAGACTGTGATGGTAGGGGGAGTAGAGAAGATGACCAGACTCAGCACAGAGGCGATTACGGACGCCTTGGCCATGGGTGTGGACAATGCGTATGAATATCCAGCGGGACTCACCAATCCAGGCCTCTACGCCATGATGGCTGTTGCACACTTCAAGAGATACGGAACCTGCTGGGAGCAGCTTGCAGCAATGGCGATCAAGGATCACCATAACTCCTCTCTAAATCCTAAAGCCCAGTTTCAGTCCGAGGTAATTGATATTGCGAGGAAGGTTGGCGCAAAGAAAGGTTTGACTTTCAATGACCCTATGGATTTCCTGAGGTCATCAGCTAACCCAATGATAGCTTACCCGCTGAGGCTTTTCGACTGCTGCCCCATATCTGACGGCGCTTCCGCAGCAATCCTGACATCGTCAAAGATGAGCAAGAAACTTACTGACACACCAATCAAGGTGGCGGGTATCGGCCAAGCCTCGGACACGATGGCTTTCCACGACCGCTCAGACCTGACCTCCCTGAAGGCAACTGTTGAGGCTTCTAGGAAGGCCTACCAGATGGCGGGGATCAAGCCAAAAGACGTGGACCTGGCTATGGTCCACGACTGCTTCACCTCTGCTGAACTGCTTGCCAGCGAAGATCTAGGTTTCTTTGAGAAGGGAGAAGGAGGTAAAGCGGCCGAGGAGGGCAGGACCGGCTTGGACGGCGATAAACCAATAAATACTGATGGTGGGCTTAAGGCGCGGGGTCACCCAATAGGAGCCACGGGCGTAGCAATGATATATGAGGTTTGGAAGCAACTCCGCGGCGAAGCCGATCGTCGACAGGTAAAGGACGCAGAGATTGGACTTACCCAGAACGTTGGGGTCACAGGAGGCACCGTCGTCATCCAGATTCTAAGGAGGTAAATGTTGCGTGGTAGAGGATAAGCCGTTCACAGTAAAATCGTATTACGACTTTCTGAAAGAGAAGAAACTCATGGGAAACTCGTGCGGAGACTGCAAGGCCCTAATGGTTCCCCCAAGGCTGGTCTGCATCCAGTGCAGAGGAAAGAGGCTTGATTGGGTTCAGTTCAGCGGGAAGGGATCTTTGGAAACGTTCACCGTCATTCACGTTCCTCCAACCTTCCTCAAGGAGAAGGCGCCTTACGCGGTCGGCATTGTCAAGCTGGAAGAGGGCCCGATGGTGACTGCGAGATTGCTGGGCGTCGATGCTCAGAATCCAGAGAAGATCAAATTGGGAATGAGTATGGTTGCCGACTATATAGAAGAGAACGGGAGGACTATCTTGGCTTTCAAACCAGCCCAATAGTCTACCGGTAACACTAATCTATCATACAAGATTCTCTCAATAAGTCGACTTCAAATATTTAACCTAGGTCTCAGCCCTGAGGCTGGACTACAGCACAATTTCGTAACCAACTCAGGTTTTCTGCCTCAAAGATTGAGCTTCAATAGTTCAGATATGCAACTCAGCCTTTGTGTTTTTAACAAATTCCTTTTACTAATTTTCAAGTGTTTCTTTGAGGCTGTTGTTTTTTCACAATTCCCTTTGTTCAAAATACAGAAATCTGTAGAAGTGATCCAATGCCGCGTGATATCATGAAGAACTGGGATAGCGACGGTAGAGAATCGGCAGTGTCTTTTCCTTGGATATCAAAGCACATCCGCCCGCCAATCCCGTTGAAGGAGAGGGTTTCGCAGTCAATATACCGACTGAAGTCTCAGCAGACTAGGCTTGAGAACTCTATCCTCAGAATGCAGAGACACGACAAGAACCTCTTTGACAAATGCGTCTCTGCCCAGATGGCCAAAGACACCTCTAGGGCGGCACTGTACGCCAGTGAGTGTGCAGAAATCAGGAAGATGGCCTCAATAGCCCTGCGTTGCCAGCTGGCTTTGGAACAGGTGACTCTGAGACTTGAGACCATCAGGGAGTTCGGTGATATAGCCTCAACGATGGGTCCGGTGGCGGACGTTGTCAGGGCGATCAAGTCTCAGATCAGCGGCGTCATACCTGAAGTCTCATACGAGCTCGGAGAGATTGGTGAGACTCTCAACAGCGTAGTCATTGAAGTAGGTCAAGCTACAGGGCAGTCGTATGATGACGTAGCATTCAACCAAGAAGCGCAAAAGATACTTGGCGAGGCCACTGTCGTAGCAGAACAGAAGATGCTCGAGAAGTTCCCAGACTTGCCGAGGGTCTCCACACCTTATAGAGTGAAGGCCTCGGAAGCTGGAGCCGACCAATACCCAGTCTAGCCCACTGTCTGGAGGTTTCAGAACGTGAGTTCGACTATGGACGACCTTAGAAGGTTCATAGGAAGAACCGTCAAGGATTCCTATGGAAAGAGCTTGGGCAGGCTAGTAGGAGTAACCTCAGACATCAAGGGTTGCGTCGACAGCATTAGTGTCGAACTGGGACATGGGGAGTTCGAAAACTTCCCAACTAGACAGGTATCAACCAACGGAGTGACGCTGATAGTTCACCAGGAGTGGAGTGTCGAGGCGGATGAGCTGACTAAGGAACTTGACCTGCTCAGACGCAGAGATCATGCTCTGGACGAACTATACTCCAGTGGGGACATTGAGGAGGCCGCATACAAGAGACTGAAGGAAGAGTATCGCAAAGCCAGAGAAGACCTCTTGAATAGGGCTGAGGCAACCATCAAGAAGCTTGCTGATAGATCTCAAAGGCTTGATGAACAGACAAAGCTGATTCAGTCCATAATGGCCAACAACAAGATGCAGTACACGTCAGGCGAGATTGGTGAGGAAGAATACTGTCTGGCGAATGAGGCGATCCAGGAAGGGTTGAACCGCTTCTCGTCAGAGAGGAAGAACATTGACGATAAGATTAGTAGTCTGATATTCATGCGTGACAGCGCTGAAGATGTGGGGGAACCAAAGCCGGAGACAAAGCCTCAGCAGACGTCAGAGCAGACCTTTGGTCTCACAAAGACTGGAGGACCCCGAGATATAGTCATAGTTCGAATGGAGCCGTAAGAGGGATCAGACTTCTTCTCTTCCAGAAGGAGTGGCTGGAGGACACGCATCCCGCCTACATTGAAGGAGAGGATCACAGAGATCCTCTACAAGCTGACTCTCCAAAAGGATAAGCTCGAAAACGTAACTGAGCGACTATGCCAAAGGGACAGTGAGATCTTTCAAAGATGCATCGGCGCACAGGTGACCGGTGACGAAAACCACGCAAAGATCTACGCTAACGAATGCGCCGAAGTCAGGAAGATGTTCAAGACAGCCAAGGGTGTCCAACTCGCACTCGAGAGGGTGATACTCAGACTTGAGACGGTTGAGCAGTATGGGGAAACACTGGTGAATCTGGCGCCTGTCATGGAGGTAGTCAGGGAAACCAAGGGTGAGATAGCGGGTTTCGTTCCCGACGTTGCAGGCGAACTGGAGAAGGTCACGTCAATACTTGCTGATCTAAACGCGGAGACGGGCCAGGTGCCTCCAAGCGACCTTGAGATCCAGGTCTCAAGCGAGGATGCGAAGCAAGTTCTGGAAGAGTCGAGGTCGATAGCGGATCAAAGGACACGCGAACAATTCCCTGAGCTGCCCTTTCAGGAAGGGCAAGGCTCCATGGTTGAAGCCAAGGATGACCAGCCGACAGGTCAGGAACTGGAGCAGCCTCTCCTTGAACAGGTTCTATCGTATATAGAGTCCCATGAAGGAAGAGTCTCGGTCTCAGAATGCGCAAGCAAACTTTCCAGAACCCCAAGTGACGTCATGAAAGCAATAGATCGGTTGAAGGAGAAAGGGAAGGTTGTTGTGGAGTAGAGAACCGGGACATTCACCCAACAATTCTTCATCGACTGTCCGGAGGGACTTCCATGTCAGCTTCCGAAGAGCTTGAGAAGATAGCGGTCAAGTACGCAACCGAGGCCATACTGCTGGATAGGCAGGGCTCCAGGGGTCTGGCGATAGCGAAGTACCAAAGGGCGGTCGAGGTTCTTCTAAAGTTATGCGCTCTCTACCCGAATGCTTCCCAAAACTACGTATACATGGAGCACGCTGAATCCTACAGGAGAAGAGTCAAGGAACTCCAGAACCACGTAGACCATCAGAAGCCGATAGCGAGCCCACCCTCGGGCGACGAGGCGAGATTTGATCAGCTAGTTCTCAGTGAGAAACCGAACGTCAGGTGGGAAGACATAGCTAACCTGATGGAGGCAAAGAGGGCCATTGAGGAATCGATAATATTCCCAGCCAAGAGGTCAGACCTTTTCCCGCTCGGGTGGCCCCGAGGCATACTCTTCTTCGGTCCCCCAGGATGCGGCAAGACGCTTATGGCGGCGGCAGTTGCGACAGAGATCGACGCCACCTTCTTCTGCGTCGACGCAGCGTCGATAATGTCAAAATGGTTGGGCGAGTCTGAAAAGAACGTTGCTCACCTGTTTGAGGACGCGAGGAGGGTGAGCATGAATGGAAAGCCCGCAATCATCTTCATCGACGAGATAGATTCACTCGTAGGAATCCGGTCTGCGGAGGTCGGAGGCGAAGTAAGAACTCGAAACCAGTTCCTCAAAGAGATGGATAGTGTAATTGACAAGAAGAAGATGCTCCACATCTACATCATAGGTGCGACAAACAAGCCCTGGGCCCTGGACGAACCGTTCAGAAGAAGGTTCCAGAAGAGGATCTTCATCCCCCTGCCAGACATAAACGCGAGACTTGAGATGTTCAAGATCTTCTCGAAGAACCTCAGGGTTGGAGGCGACATCGACTTTGAGGAGTTAGCCAAGATAACGGAGGGGTATTCTGGCAGCGACATACGTGACACCTTCCAAGCGACACAGATCAGGGTGGTCAGGGAACTCTTCGAGAAAGGTGACCCGAACGACAGGCAGACTCAGCCGCGACCCATAATGATGAAGGACTTCCTAGATGTCTTCCGAGTCAGAAGGCCAAGCCTATCCCAAGACATGATGAATTACCACAAGAAGTGGTCTGAGGGCTTCAAAGCCGACTGAAGGGACGACTCAATGGCGATCATCAACTCAACAGACCTGAAGATCCTTGCAGAACTCGTCCACAATTCCAAGGCTACTCTTGCGAGCATAGGCCGAAGGCTTGGTCTACATCCAAACGTCGTCGCATACAGAATAAACAAGCTGGAGGGCTTGGGCATAATCAGAGACTACACGGTTACCCTTGACCTTCAGAAGTTGGGTCTGACAGAACAGGTATACTTGGGTGCGAGTTTTCCGACGCACTCTGAGCGAGATGTTGTGCTGAAGAAGATCTCTACTTTGCCGCAAACGGTTACTGTAGTCAGCTCTTTAGGATCGCCAGAAAGTATAGTCCAACTTGTCGGAAAGAGCAAGGAAGACATAGACGAGGTCATATCCAAACTTCGAGAGCTCAACGTCAAGATAGAATATGCTGCATCAGTAATCAAGACTTACCAGGATGGCAAGATTGAGAACTTTCTCAGAATGATGGCTGAAGGGTCTCTGAACAAGTAGAAGAGGGTTCCTCAGGGAAATGGTTAGAAAGTTACTCCTCCTCAAGCTCTTCATCAAGCCCCAACGACATACTCCGTATTCATTTGTGACGGCAACCGTATTGGCAACTGTACTCATGATGGTTCTCTCCCACAACTCAGCCGGAATCTTCACAGTCACAGCAATAGTCATCCTCGCAATCCTATCCCTGACCATGAACGAGGTCCTAGTGGGACTGATGAACAGGCGACGCGACGTCGCTGTTCTACTGGCTCTAGGCGTTCGCGGGCGAACACTCGGACTCGCCCTAGTCGGGAAGACTCTTCTCCAGAACTCCCTAAGTTGCCTGCTCGGAGTAGCCTCAGGATACCTTCTTTTGATCTACTACGTCGGATCAGTAGCTATCTCCCCGAGTCTCCTGACGGTCCTACTGTCCGCAGCGATCCTAGTCCCAACTCTCCTCGCCGGGACATACGGCTTGGCCTACACTTTTCGCCTGAACATTCCGGAGGCGCTGAGGCAGTGACGAACAATACGCCCGTGGTCTGGGTTGAGGATCTTCACAGGACATTCAGAGACGGATCCTCACTCATACACCTCTTCAACGGGTTGAGCTTCAGCGTCAGCGAAGGGGATTTTGTGGCGATCACAGGTGCTTCAGGCACCGGCAAGACGACTCTAATCAACCTGCTAGCGGGTCTCGACAAGCCGACGAGAGGCTCCATCAAGATCCTTGGAAGAGACCTCTCATCGCTGAGTGCAGGCGCTCTGGCCAACATGAGATCACGCGCCCTTGGTATACTCTTCCAGTCGTATGCCTTAGTATCAGGCTTGACTGTTGAGGAGAATATTAGGTTGGTCCATGACCTGTCCCGAAGGGACGGTGAAAAGTTTGACAGTTATGCTCGTGAGTTGCTGGAATTCTTTGGAATCCTGGATAAGGCCCGCTTCAACCCTGCCAGCCTCAGCTTCGGCGAGGCCAAGAAGGCGGGGATGGCCAGAGCCCTCGCAGCTGAGCCCAAGATACTCCTGTTGGACGAGCCTACAGGCAACCTGGATCCACAGTCAGTAAATGTCTTGTTGCCTGTCCTCAGAGGATTGAGACATATATATGGTAGAACGATCATTATGACGACGAACAGCCCTCGCGCGGCAAAGATTGCAGGCCGCGAGATTCACCTAGAGAAACCTAGAATAACGATGCACTAGATTAAGTGATAAGAATGTTTAGGAACAAACCATCGTTTGGCGAGAGGATTAGGGAAATCATACATCCTACTCCTGTAAGGCGGCGGCTGAACACAACCCTGCATAGACTTCAGGTTCAGCTTCGACGTTTGGAGGCGAAGACCTACCAACTTCAGGCAAGGGACAAGGCGATATACTCAAGATGTGTCTCAGCCATACAAGGCAAGAACAACGCCCAAGCATCGATGTATGCAAATGAATGCGCAGAGATCAGGAAGATGGTTCTTGTCACGCTGAGGAGTCAACTAGCACTTGAGCGGGTGGCCCTCAGACTTGAGACCGTCAGAGACTTCGGCGACATAGCCTACGCAATGAGTTCTGTAGGAGCCGTCGTGGGCAAGGTCAGGACTGACCTTCAAGACCTCATGCCCGACATCTCCACAGAGCTTGGTGACGTTAACGACGCGCTGCAATCAGTAGTTCTGGAAGTAGGCCAGTCGACCGAACAGACCTTCGACTTGAGCGTGCCGACAGAGGAGTCAGAGAAGATACTGAAGGAAGCCACGACTCTGGCCGAGCAGAGGATGCGTGAGAGATTCCCTGAGATGCCCCCGATTCCTACAAGAGAGCCGGGCTCCTCCCTGCAAGACTAAACGGAAAAGCCAGATAAAATGTCGGAACTGTCAGAGTCTGAGTTGAAGAGTTTTCTCGGGAAGAAGACCTCTGACACCTACGGCAGAAACCTAGGCAGGATCATCGGAATCTCCCTGAATGATTATGGAGAAATGGAAGCGGTGGAGGTTGAGAAGGGGAATGGTGAACTGGAGAGAATTCCTGTAGACCGAATCACCATGGACCGAGGAGAAGTCATAGTTGTTTCCCAATGGAAGGTTGAAGTTGAGGCCCTTCTGAAAGAGATTGATTCAGCACAGCGGAGGCTCACAGCCCTCAACAACCTCCTTAAAGAGCAGACGATTCCCAGAAACCTCTACGAAGAACTGCTTAAGAAACAGGAGAAAGAAATCACATACCTAAAAGAGAAGAAGAGCCTTAGCGTCAACATTCTGCAGAACAGAAGCAGAGAACTGGACAGGCAGATCGATGAGCTGACAAAGCTACTCATCGAGATCAGGGCTGGAAAATGGTCCGGCGAATTCTCGAATCGAGCATTCCAGGTCGCCTCAAAGTCCATTGAGCCAAACCTCGACTTCGCCGCCAAAGAGAAGAAGGAGCTGCTCAACTACCTAGAAAAACTGACCAAGATACTTTGACCCTGGTTAAACGAAGTGGTCTAGCCTGAGTTCGGCTCTATTCTCTTTCTCTGAGCTGTCTTGGCGGGAGCTGAAGATCTCGATTCTGCCGTAGACACCGTCATAGCCTGGAACGACTCTGACCCTATCCTCCCTTACCCTGATTATGGCCTCGCTCAGGCCGGGATCAACAACCTCGCTGAGCGACTCCCTAGTAGCGTCTAACAAGACGCTGTACTCACTTCCAAATCTCATGACCAAGTCGTTGTAGAGCCTCCAAACCTTTGGGCTCGAAGGCTGCTCAACACTGATGACAGAGGCAATGATCTCGGATAGTGGGAGCAGATGTATGAAACTCGGCACTCCCTCAGGTCGGTATCCGGCAGGCCTATCGGCTAGTTCCTCAACCCTCTGCTCTACACCCTTGGTCAGAGGTCTCCGACATTTTGGACAGAGGTTCTTGGATGAGATTGCCTTTTGTGGCGGCATAGAGACGCCGCAGTTTCTGTGTCCTGTCCAGTGGTACTTCCCGTAGGAGGGGTCGGTCTCTATGGTGAACCTGAATCTTCTTGCGTCCTTACTTCTTATTGCGTCAGTGATCTCTCTGAAAGTCGGCCTCTCAAGCTCAAAGACGTTGGCTTCCCTACCCAGCCTCCAGGGCCAAGCTGAGTGGCTGTCTGAATTTGAGACCAAGGCGTACCTGTCAAGCTTACTTACTCGCCAATTCATCTTGGGGTCTGAGGAGAGCCCTGTCTCGAGGGCAAATATCTTGCGTGAGGTGTCGCCGTAACATTCCTCGAGGCTGTCAAATCCAGCGTTAGCGGCGAGGACACTGAACCACGGAGTCCAGGCGTGGGCTGGAAAGACAAAGTTCTCCCCAGAGGTCTCCAATATCTCCTCGACAAGCTCAGGAGCCGAGGCGTCTAGAATCGGCCGCCCATCTACTGAGAGGTCGCCGTATTTCTTCAGTCTGTCAGATACTTGCTCAGCAACCTCTATCGAGGGTGACAATATGACATGGTGAACCTTCCTGGTCTTGCCTTCATGGTCAAAGATGGTGCTCACCTCAGCCGTTATCATGAAGCTGATGTTGGGGTTGTTTGAAGCACGTATGTAGAGTCCGGTGTCTTCAAGCGGCTTGAGCTCGCCCTTCAGCTCCCTCATCCAGAGTGGATGTGTAAAGTCTCCGCTACCAACAACGGACAGACCCTTGATCTGGGCGTACCTCTCCATCTCAGCCAAGTTCATGGACTGGCTTGTGGCTCGGCTGAATCTTGAGTGGACATGTAGATCCGCGATGACTCTCAACTTCTTACCACGCACAACAGGTTTGACGAAACCTAACTAATATCTGGCAGAATCAAGTATTTTGAATAATGCTTTCAGGGACCCCGCCCTAAACTTTGATGAGTGGAGACTTATATCTTGTAGCTCCACAAGTAGGGTGCTTACGCATTAAGGATAACGTTCGGAGTGGCGTGTAGGGTATGAGTGCGAAGGACATTGGGATAACCGTCAGCAAGACTCAGGACTACTCTGAGTGGTACACCCAAGTGGTGACAAAGGCTGAACTCGCGGACTACTCGGCTGTCAAAGGCTTCATTGTCTTGATGCCTTACGGCTACTCGATATGGGAGAAGATTCGTGAGTATGTTGATGCGAGGATAAAGGATACTGGGCACAAGAACGCTTATTTCCCGGTCCTGATTCCTGAGGGCCTGCTCAATAAGGAGGCTGAGCACTTCTCAGGCTTCATGCCTGAGGTCTTCTGGGTCACTCACGCCGGTGACAACGAACTTGGGGAGCGGTTGGCCGCAAGGCCGACTTCCGAGACGATCGCATACCATTCATACGCGAAGTGGATTAAGAGTTGGAGGGACCTGCCTCTACTGCTGAATTTCTGGAACTCAGTCCTCAGGGCCGAGATCACGGCGACCAAGCCCTTCATCAGGACAAGTGAGTTTCTGTGGCAGGAGGGACACACGGTTCACGAGACCAAGGAAGATGCAGACAAAGAGGTTATGATGATTCTGAACATGTACCATGATTTGGTCGAGGATTTCCTTGCGATTCCAGTCATTGCTGGAATGAAGACGGATCGTGAGAAGTTCGTAGGAGCCCTCTACACGACAACGCTTGAAGCGATCATGGGTGACGGGAGGGCGCTTCAGATGGGAACCTCGCATAATCTCGGCCAGAACTTCTCTAAGCCCTTCGAGATCAAGTATCTCGGCCGAGACGAGAAGGAGCATTATGCGTGGCAGACCTCCTGGGGGGTCTCGTGGAGGCTGATAGGCGCGGTGGTCATGGTTCATGGTGACGACAAGGGTCTGGTCCTTCCACCCAAGATCGCGCCGATCCAGGTGGTGATAGTGCCGATCTTCTTCAGTGACGAGGAGAAGAGGGTGGGCGATGTCAGAGCGAAGGAGGTTCAGAGTGAGCTCAGGGCAGCAAACCTCTCTGTTCACTACGATTCTAGAGAGCAATTCACACCGGGCTGGAAGTTCAACGAGTGGGAGATGAAGGGGGTTCCACTGAGAATCGAGATAGGGCCCAAAGACATTAGAGAACACAGAGTCGTCGCCGCAAGGAGGGATACTGGGGAGAAGGTCTCGATTGGGAATGACCGCTTGGTCAAGGAGGTTTTGGATATTTTGGAGTCTGTCCAGAAAGGCCTCTTCCAGAGGGCCAAGAGCTTCCTTGAGAGCCACACATCAAGAATTGACAACTATGACCAGTTCAAGGAGATCCTTCGCGAGAAAGGCGGTTTCCTCGGGGCCTGCTGGTGTTCGAGCCAAGAGTGTGAAGACAGGATAAAGGAGGAGACCGGTGCTACGATAAGGGCCATCCCATTCGAGGATGAGCTGGTCTGGTCGAACTGTATATACTGCGGCAAGCCGGCTGAAAAAGTCGTCTATTTCGCACGTGCATACTAGCGATCCCTCCCAAAGGACCTGCAAGGCTTAGTTGGTGGCCTCATCAACCGGCCACCCTCAATACTCTCTCAAACAGCTCATTCGCACGTTCGCGCAGTATCGGTTTGTAGGTTGGCTTCAACCTTCTTTGGAGAGCCAGCGAAACGGTTGAGTTTGCCACGGCAGCAGCCCAGAGAGGGTCATTCTCTTTCAGATACTGGGCGAGGAAGGCCCCGATGAAAGTGTCGCCCATACCTGTCGGATGTATCGATTCAGGAACTTTGTAGGCCGGGATCTTGAAGAGGCCGCGTCCGCCGCAACGCATCAGAACCCCTGCTGGACCTAATGTAGCTATTGCTATGGTGGGTCCGAGGCGATTCATCCATGCCAAGCTTCTAGCCAAGTCCGAGAGGCCTGTCATGGCACGTATCTCTTCCCTTGAAGCCTTCAGAACTCTGACTCTGCTGAGCAGATTCCCGTCGAGCCAAGGTCTGAGCCTCACAACTCCGTTCTTTTTGACACGCCTCAGGAATCCTTGAGGGTCGAGTGAGGTCAGCTCTGCTCTCTCGACTAGGCAGTTTGACGAGTCGGGGTCTAGCTCGTCGGTTACCGGTCCCAGGTGTAGAACCCTACTCGGTCTGCAGTCTCCTATGTTCACCTGGATATTGGTGCACTTCTTGAGAAGTCTCATCTCTCTCGTTGAATCCCGGTATTTCAGAGTGAATCTTGTGGTGGGTGCGGGGGCTCTTCTCACCAGTTCAACGTCAATTCCTGCTTTCTCTAATATACGCAAATTTCTCTCTGGCATGTCGTACCCTATGTTTGAGATTATCGAGACTCGTAGTCCAAGCAAGGACGCTGTCAACGAGACGTATCTGGCCGGGCCGCCCATGACCCAGCCTGTCTTTTTGCCCTTCCAGAAGACCTTGTCGAGGGTCAGGTTGCCTGCAACGGTCAAGTCGAGCGTCATGTCTGACAGACCCATTGTGAAGCACAATGTTTTAAGGAGTCGTCTGTCATGCATTTGCTGGATACATATGGCGAAGAAGAGGAAATCCAGCGGAAGAAGCAAAGGTGGGAAGGGTCGAAGTGAACTTGTCCAGTGTACGAACTGTGGAATGCTTGTCCCCAGGGATAAGGCCAAGCGGGTGACTAGTAGGTACTCACTTGTCGACCCAGCGTTGGCGAGGGAGCTGAGGGCGAGCGGGGCCTACATTGCAAGACAGGCAGCCTTCAAGTACTACTGCGTTTCGTGCGCTGTCCACTTTGGCGTTGCCAAGGTCAGGGCGCGTGAGGAACGCCGCAGATTCTGATGAGTATCTGCTGCATTCCAATGGGCTTAGTCTAGGTTCTTGTGCGCGTAGAGTATTCTTTGAGCCACGGTTATGATTGACAGGATCGAGATCAAGATTACTCCATACTCGATCTTTCTGAGGAGGGAAGCAGCTACCAGAACTAGCATTCTCTCCGGTCTCTCTGCGAATCCGACGCCCACCATCTTGACCCCCTCAACTTCGGCTCTGGCTCTGACGTAGCTGACCATGAGTGAGAAGATGATGGCGGTCAGACCCCAGAAGAGGCTTGATAGGCCGGCCAGAATGATGCCTGAGAGGATGAAGATCTCTCCCAGCCTGTCCAGGGTCGAGTCGAGGACGCCTCCGAACTTGGTTACTCGGCCGCTGAGTCTAGCAAGTGAACCGTCGAGGGCGTCGAAGAAGCCGGATACGAGGACCAGAATCGGCGCGGCTACATAGGTCAAGATGTCGGAGGTTCTTAGGGCGAAGATTGAGCCAGCGGAGGCTGCGAAGAGGAATCCCAAGATGGTTGAGAGGTTTGGGGTTACGCCGGCCTTGATGAAGAGGAGAGCTGACCGGTCTATGAAAAAGCTGAATCTGTCTCTCAGATTGGAAAGTAAGGGCCACCAGCTCCTCGTTTTCTCTTTGGTCCAGTTATGACTGTGGTCTCTCCTTATATTTGGTGTGTCTCGTTGACTATTCTCTTGTTTCCATTTCGGCTGGGAGTTCGTCTGGTCTTCTTGCGGAGAGGTCCGGTTTCTCATTAGCTTGTGAATAGATTCACATAACTCTCTGGGCTTTTCCTTCTTCTGTCTTGAGAGGGGGACCCACCCCCCACCCCCTAGGGGGGTTGACACGCAAATCTGGACGCTTGCTTGGTGATTCAGCTCTTGGGTCAACCCAGAGACGTAGACCGGAGTTTTTCTGGATGTTGATAGAATCGGGGCCTTTGGACCCTAGGATTAAATGCGAGTCTGGGAGTGAATCAGGTGTGGAGGTAGTTTTCTTAAGCCTTCTGAAACAATAAATTGTGGTGTGACTTATCAGGACCGGTGGCAGCTAAGGATGGGCAGAGTAGATAAAGGCGTGAAGTGCAGTGTGACTGGATGCGGCAACCAGGCAGTGAGGTCTCTGAGCGCTGAGAGAGTAACTGAGGTGGGATTGAAGGTCGAGGGGTCGAGGCGAGCCTACCTCTGCAAAGACCACTACAAGGAACTCAAGAAGAAATCCCGTAAGGATAGGCGTCTAGAAAGATGGAGAATGATGAAGTAGGAGCAAATGGAGGCTGCTCAGTCTGAGAATTCTCCTCATACACTCTGGACACTTCGAGTTCGAGGTGAAGAGTAAGGCGATTGAGGAAGTTGAGCCCATAAAGGGTGAAGAGAAGCAGGATAGTATGGACGAGGTTCTCGTTGCCTTCTGCACTGTCGAGAAGGCTGATGAGGGTGACACAGAGGCCGTAGCCCTCAGAGCAACTGCAGAGATCGCGGAGGTGGCCTCCAAGGTAAAGACGAATAACATATTGGTCTATCCCTACGCACACCTCTCAAGTGACTTGGGACCACCATCGGTAGCCATCCCTCTGCTGAGGAGGGTTGCTGAACTCCTCACCTCTGAAGGGTTTAACGTCAAGAGGAGCCCCTTCGGATACTACAAGAGCTTCAAGCTGGAATGTAAGGGACACCCGCTCTCAGAGCTCTCCAAGACGATAACGGCTGAGAAGGTGAAGGCGAGGGGTCCAGCTGTCGAGACAAAGTATATGGTATTTGATACTGAAGGTAGGCTGAGCGAACCTGAGCAGTACATCTCCTCATGTCCAGACTCGGAATTCAAGACCCTAGTTGAGAAGGAGGCTCTCAGAAAGGGGCTTACAGGCGGAGAGCCAAAGTACCTGGAGTACTGTAAGAAGTTCGGTGTTGAGTGGGAGCCGTACTCCGACATCGGCCACATGCGGTATGGGCCTGAGGGAGACCTTCTCTTCGAACTCATAGGTGACTACGCCTGGTCGCAGGCAAACTTGCTAGGCATACCCGTCCTCAGGGTCAGGGGAACAAATATGTTCGACCTCTCAATCCGGCCTGTCAGAGAGCACGCCAAACTCTTCGGCGACAGGTTGTACGAGGTAGCACTCGACGAGAAGAGGTTCGTCCTCAGATACGCCGCCTGCCACCAGCAGTTCGCCATGGTCAAGGACTGGTCCCTGAGCTACAGGCAGCTCCCCTTCGGAACCTTCGAGGTTGCAGACAGCTACAGGCTGGAGCAGAGTGGGGAACTACTTCTATGCTTCAGGGTGAGGAAGCTCCACATGCCAGACCTCCACATCTACTGCAAGGATGTCGAGGAGGCAAAGCAGCTTTCGAGGAGAGTGCACGAGAAGATCTATGGAGAGATAAGGAAGCTTGGAAGGGAGTACGTCTCAATATACAACACCACCAGAGGATTCTTCGAGAACAATAAGGAGTTCTTCAAGGAACTGGTGGAGGTTGAGCGGAAATCCATACTGATAAACTTCGTTCCCGAAGAGACCTACTACTGGGTCCTTAACGTTGAGTATACGGTAATAGACGACTTGAATAGACCGCGTGAGATCGCGACCTTCCAGATAGACGTCGGCAACGCTGAACGCTTCAACATAACCTACACAGACAGTGAAGGCTCAAGAAGATACCCCCCGATCATACATACAGCCCTGATAGGGACGATAGAACGCTACCTCTTCACAGTCCTAGACTGCGCAGCAAGGGCGGAGAACCTGGGAGAGAGGCCTAGACTCCCCCTCTGGCTCTCACCGACCCAGGTCAGAATAATTCCGGTAACCTCAAACCAACTGGAGCATGCGAAGAGCGTTGCTGCTCAACTCCAAGCACATGAGGTTAGAGTAGACATTGATGATCGTGAGGGGACCCTTCAGAAGAGGGTTAGGGAAGCAGAGGTCAGCTGGGTCCCCTACGTAGTAGTTGTGGGCAGAAGGGAGGCTGGAGCCAGCGCCTTCCCTGTGAGGATAAGGGGAGAGAAGACCCCCGAGAACATGACGGTCGACGGTCTGGTGAGGGAGCTGAGGGAGAAGACCGAGGGCTACCCATTCACCCCGTCACCTCTGCCGATGTTGCTCAGCACCCGACCGAGCTACAAAAGAACCTGAACCTGGAGAAGTAGCGGCGCCAAGATGTTGAATCTGAAAGTTTTATATGATGACTCAACTTTATGACTGAGAATTGTGGGAGTGTACATGGTGAGTAAGGACCAGACTTACGGCGGATTGATACTCCTCGTCTCACTCATTGTGGCGATAATCTACGTAGCCGCTTTCTTCGCGCCCTGGGTCTCCATATACTTCGCAGCCTGGCCTGGATGGCTCAACTGGTGGTCTGTAGCTATCCCGGTCTTCCTCTTCGTCGTCGCCGCACTACTGATCTGTATGTGGATAGGCTGGACGATGCTGACAACCCCGCCTCCTGCTCCACTCGAGACAGAGGTAACCCCAGCACCCGCCAGTGAGACTAAGGAGAAAGAGGGCAAACAGTAGCCGGCCTGCTGCTCCACCGGTGACCTTGGACAGGGCAGCTGTAAGCTTAGACTGGCGGGGCAGACGGTCGATAGAGAATCAGAATACGCTCTCTCTCGAGTAGACCTCGATCCCGTTCGAATCTATCCTGTACGGCCTCATCTGCGTATCTATGGCCGTCTCCCTCATCTTCTCAATCTGGAGAACCCTTGTAGCGGACTTGCCGACCTGTAGCGTCTGGAGGACGATGACGCCGTGGGCCAGATACTCCTCCAGCTGAACGTTCCTCTCCAAGCCTGAGGTCCTCAGCTCAGTTGTCATTACGGTCGTCGCCCCGGTCGAGGATAGTGCCTCGATGAGCTCTAGGATTGCGGCCCGACGCTGGATTATGTCTGGATACTGGAAGACGAGTGAAGTTATGGGGTCGAGAGCTATCCTCTTGGCACCAACAGACTTGGCGCTTGACCTGATGTCTTCAATGGCGTTCTTCAGCGAGAATCCTCTCGTACCTATGGTGAGTTTTCCAGGTTTGGTTTCACCGGCGACCTGTTGGGCTGGTGAGAGGTCTGTAAAGGCCCACATCTTCGCCCTCTGAAATTCCGGAATGTCCCAACCGAAGGAAGCCATCTCTCTCGTTAGGTGGTATTTACTCTCGTCCATACTGATGAATAGGCCTGCCTCACCGTTGTTTCTGATCCCGTTGACGAGGAACTGTGCGCAGAATATCGTCTTGCCTGCGCCTGGGCCCCCAACCACCAGGACGACACGGCCGCTAGGGATTCCCCCACTCAACATATCGTCCAGTCCGGGGATACCGCTTGATACTCTATCTATCTTTGACATGTTGAGGTGTTCCTTCCCGTTATATGACCCGGTGCCATGACTTAACAGTTTTGCAATCGACTCAGTTCGTTCAAGGTTGAAGGCGGGGCACTATTGGAGCTGGTGGGAAAGCCCGCACGCTTGAGCGGCGAGTAGTTCGCAAACGTATATATCCTTCACGAAGGAATGATAACTTAGTTTCTAGTCTTGCATGATATTCAGGTGTGTTGTGTTGGAGAAAGAAGACTTCGAAAGGGCGATAGGCTCAGCGGAGAAACAGTCTTCCTACTTCAGGATAGAGCAGGTTGCCTTGAGGTCCGCGCTCGAGGAACTTAGGAAGATGCGTGACGGCCGCGAGGTCGACGAGGCTCTTTACGATGAGTTATATCAGAGATACTCCCAGAGGTTGACTGACATAAATGAGAAGGCGGAACAGTACAGACGAATCACTCAGAGCATAAGGCACATCACAAAGTACGAGAAGGATCTAGACGTCCTGAAGGAGTCTCAGCGGGAACTGGTGCAGAAGCTCGAGAAGATCTCGGGCAGACTCGAGGAGGAGCGGAAGAACGTCCTCGAGATGGCGGAGAGATTCGGGGTAATAGCCGGTCCAATGGAGAAGCCGACTCCAACAGTCCCTACCGAGGCGCCTAGGTTCGTCGAGGAGAGGCCGCCGGTAGCGGCTCCGCCGCCAGGCGAAGTCTCAGAGGCAGAGTCTGAGATTGCGCGTTTGAAGAAAGAGATCATGGCTGAGCTTGAGAGGTTCAAGGCGCAGGGCAAGTGATCGGTCTGAGAATAGGTAGCGCATCTAGAAGTCGTTTAGCGGTCATGGAGAAGAAGTCTTCTCGAGTCTGAGAATGGCGGTTGCCAACGTGGCTGTTGAGGGGACCCCCGCACTGGTAATGATCCAGTTTCCATTCCAGCTAGACTGGCAACTTTTGCTGGTAATCCTGCCTTTCATAATGGTTATTCTCGTCATAGTCTTCGGGGAGATCCTGTTCAGGAGAAGACGTAGACTGCTAACGGAGACTGAGGCAGTGACCCCCGACGTTCAAGCCCCACCCGTGGATATACGTGAAAAAGGTCCTCAGGAGAGCCTTCTCGAGGGGCTTCAGAGAAGACTTGAGGAGACGTCAAGTTTCTTCTCGTCCGGACTGATCAGCAAGGAGGAGTTCTCTGAGCGTGTTCGCAATATCGAGAATGAGCTTGCGGCTCTTAAGGTTCAGACGCCTCCGGCCGAAGAGCCCAAGGCGAGGCTCTGCATCCACTGCCAGCAAGAAATCCCAGTCGACGCTGTATATTGTGATAGGTGCGGTCGCTACCTAGGTGCCCCCAAGAGTGAGGGCATGTGAAATCTTGTCTGCTTCAAGTGTGGGCTGTCAGAATACTGAGTCTGAATTGAGGGACATATTGGGATTCAGGTTTTCTTTGCGGGCCTGAAAAGATAACGTGGCCATTTCGGCCAGTCATCAGACTGGGGCGCCTCAAAATCGACGACCAGATCAATCCCTATCTCGATGTCTCCATTCTTGTCCGAAAGGATTAGACTCGGAAGGGAGACGCCCTCCTCCATCTTGACTATTCCTATTGTGTAAGGGGTCTTTGAAGCAAACTTCTTGGGTCCTATGTGGACGACGGAGTATGACTGGAGTTTTCCTTTTCCGCTGAGCTCAATCCAGCGGAAGCTTGAGGAGTAACAGTCTGGACAGACTACTCTTGGAGGAACAAAGAGTCTCCCGCATTTGTTGCACTTCACAGCCATGAGTTTTCCGATCCCACAGAACTTGTAGAAGTTCTCTATAGTAGGGGTAACCTCACCCTTCTCGTCTCGCACAAACACGACCTCTTCCATGATTCTTCCCTCTTAGGGCCTAACCCTGCAATCACAGCGATCTATGCTGGATTACCCGATCTCGCTGCAATTACTGCGTAGAGATATTTCTTAAAAGCTTGTTCTCTAGCTCAGCCTCGAATAGTGAATTGTCTCAAACACAGCTTCTGGTAACCATGGATTGAGTCGCGCCTCGACGTGAACCTGCCGCATGACCTAGGCCTAGAGTCTGAGAGGCCTAGCCTTCAGGCTCCTAAGCGCAAGCCAACTGTAAGGTCATATATTACTCAACACGATCTCTTGGGCTCTGAAGATTGTGCAGGTTCATGGTGGCGCCGCCACGGTGATCCTCCAGTCGCAGTTAGATGAGACGACCTTAAGGTAGTACTCGCCGGGTCCATCGTGCACTATGGTGTGGTCTTCTCCAAACCTATCAAAAGTCACAGATGCTATGTGGGGTGGTCCCCTCTCCCGGTAGACAAAGACGCCGAATACAAGGCTCTTTTCTTTCTCCGGCTCTCCTGTCAGTGTGAACTGTATCTTCCACTCCTTCGTGGGTATCGTAAATGTTTCCGTGGTTTTTTCTCCAACACCGTTGAACATGTATTTGGCGGGGCCGGGATAGGTCTCGGTGACTGGTGCGGTCTGGGTTCGCGGTGCAACAACTATGCCCACAATCATGCCGAGCACAAATACAACAACCAATTCCAAAATGTCTCTATTCGTCTCTTCACTTCCCTTGGTGGTCTTGATCTGATCAGTAACACGAGTTCTCTTCGAAATCTTGCCCTCTGCAAACCGAGCTTCTTAGAACTCCTTTCCTTCTTGTCTAGGATGCAGACTTCTATGAGTTGGCGGCTGCTCACTGTTTTGCGCCGCACTTGTCACAGTAGTTCGAGTCGATCCTTAATCTTTGTCTGCAGTGGCTGCAGAGCTTCTCTTTGGGGCGGGTCTCGCGCAGGTCAGGGGTCGCTGTCTTCTCGATGTCGACTACTCGGATTCGGGGCGGTGGAGGCTTCTTTGGTGGCTCTGGAATACTGTGCCATCGCATGTGGAGGATCAGCAAGTAGATGGCGATGATGGTTGCCGCGATTAAGGCTGCTAAGAGATGGATGTTGATCAGGCTGAAGAGGAAGTCGAATGGACTTTGGTACGTATAGTATTCGGGCAACGTCTACATCAAACCTTCATTCAGTATTCTTTAATATGTGCACGACGGCAGTGGATCCGTGGCCCCCCAGGTTTTGGGTTAACCCAACCTCAACCCCTTCAACCTGCCGCCTCTCAGCTTGGCCTGTAAGCTGCAGGTAGATCTCATAGACTTGGGCGGTCCCGGTGGCGCCGACGGGGTGCCCCTTTGACTTGAGGCCGCCGCTAGTATTCACGGGGATGCTTCCAGTCATCTCGGTCTCGCCGGACTCGATGAGTCTTCCCCCTTCACCCTTCTTGCAGAAACCCAGTTCCTCGTAGCTCATTATCTCGGCTATGGTGAAGCAGTCGTGGAGCTCAGCGACATCAATGTCCTTCGGACCGACCCCTGCCATGTTGTAGGCTTCCTTGGCGGCCAGCGTCATGGCGGGGAACGATGTCAAGTCGTCCCTTTCATAGATACCTATGGTGTCGCTGGCCTGGCCTGTCCCGAAGATGTAGACTGGTCTATCAGTATACTTCCTTGCCAACTCAGGCTTCGCGAGGATCGCGCAGGAGGCACCGTCCGAGATCAGAGAGCAGTCGAAGAGTTTGAGTGGGGAGGCCACCATCCTTGACTTCATGACCTGCTCGAGTGTGATCTCCTTTTGAATATGTGCCTTCGGGTTCTTCGCACCATTACAGTGGTTCTTCACAGCAACCATCGCCAGCTGCTCCTCCTTCGTCTTGTACTTTTGCATGTGGGCTCGTGCGATGAGGGCGAATAGGGCGGGGAAGGTGAAGCCGTGCCACTGCTCGAAGAAATAATCCGCGGAGAGGGCCAGGTACTCTGTTGCGTCTGCGGTTGCTAGGTGGGTTTGCTTCTCGACACCACCCACCATGACCACGTCCGCAAGCCCCGACATGACTGCATATATTCCACATCTGAGAGCAACCCCTGAGGACGCACACGCGTTCTCCAACCTGAAGGCTGGGGCCGGGTTCAGTCCAGACCAGTCTGCCACGAGTGGGCCGGTATGGCCCTGGTGCTCGGTCATATCCATCATATGCCCGACGAAGAGGGCTCTTATGTCTCGCTTAGGGTCGAGATTCGGGCATCTCTCGAAGGCCTCCTTTGCTGCGTATGCGAATATCTCTCTTGCAGAGAGGCCTTCAAGCTTCCCAAATCTCGATAGTCCTGCGGAAACGACGGCGACTAGAGGTTTTCCCGTCAACGTGAATCGCCACAAGAAAAGTTGGAGGGTGAATTTCAATTTATCCCTGTCTATCTGGGGGCTTCACGGGTCCGGGCTGAAACTAAATAAGATGAAGGGATGAGACTATTGGCAGAGCAACTATGAAGTGAATTGCATGACTACACAGTCGGAAGATGAGGAGTTGAAGAGACGGATCATCCAGAGTATGAAGTCTCTCCACGGACGAGGCCTAATGACGGGTGTTGGTGGAAATGCTAGTGCACGGCCGATGGGTTCGGAGGAGGTGTGGATAACCCCGAGCGGCCTCTACAAGCCGGAACTGGAGCCCTCTGACCTGGTCAAGATAGACCTCGAAGGAAAAGTCCTTGAGGGTATGCTCAAGCCTTCTATGGAGTGGTACTTTCACACAGCGATCTATGGGAAGAGGGCTGACGTGAACGCCGTGATACATACTCACAGCCCCTTCACGACAGGCCTCGCGCTGGCCAACGTGAAGCTGAGGCCGATCACCCTGGAGGCAGCCACTATGCTTGCGGACGTCCCGATTCTACCATTCAAGTATCCGGGTACAGAGGAGTTGGGTGGACAGGTCGGTGAAGCCATCCTGGGCCGAAGGGCCTTGATACTGCAGAATCACGGTGTGGTGGCTGTTGGCTTCGACCTCATTGAGGCTTTGTCTACAATTGAGATTCTTGAGGAGGTCTCGATAATGACGTTTGTAGCAAGCCAATTCGGAGTTCCTCAGGAGATTCCGCCCGACCAGATAGAACTCATCAAGAAACTCTACCGAATATGACGTTTCTTGTCTATACGCCTTATGTGCGGCTCTGAATGGGTGGAGTGGTCGATTTTGACTCACAGTTTATATTGCTGAGTCTCGTATCCCTTTCAATTGTTTAGGTACGTGCTCTTGCTCTGTCTATGGGATGGAATCTTAGAATGTTGTCGGAGAGAACGCCTACCGGGATTGATGGATTGGATCAAATGTTGGAAGGGGGGTCCCTAAAGGTAGGACTGTTCTGTTAGTCGGAGGGCCGGGGACGGGGAAGACTATCCTATGTATACAGTTCTTGGTAAACGGGATTAGAGAGTATGGTGAAAGCGGTGTCTTCGTCTCTTTGGAGGAAAGGAAGAATCGCCTCTACCAAGCTATGAAGAGGTTCGGATGGGATCTTGGAAAGTGTGAAAACGACGGTAAATTCTCCTTCTTGGATGAGTCCTTGATTTGCAGCGAATCGAGTGAGGTGAGGACTGGAAAGTCGTATCCGAAGAAGAGGCAATTCTCAGTACTGGACCTTGCAAATACTGTAAGGGATTTGGTTGACTCCTCAAAAGCAAGAAGGATAGCTGTCGATTCTCTGGCTTCCCTCATCTACCAGTACAGTGACCCTTACGACAGGAGAATCGCTATCCTTCACTTGTTGGAGAGTATGACGGCTACCGGGGCGACGTGCATGACAACGATGGAGACAAAGTCCTTCGGGTTGGAGAGGAGTGTGGTGGATGAGGAGTATCTGGCGGATGGAGTGATAGTCATGCAACGCCTGAAGGTTGGTAGGTCTCTTACGCGAACCATCCAGATTAGGAAGATGAGAATGACCGCAGCAGATGATCAGCCGAGACCCTACAAGATAGGTGAGACGGGAATAAGTGTATTTGCTGAGGAATCCGTCTTTTAAGATTTGTTTCTGCAAACCCCTTTCCAGTGTCGGGTACGTTCAGCATAAATATCCTCTGTTCTTCTTTAGATGTAGTTGAAATCGTAAGAGCGGCAATAAGAGCTTATAACCCAAGAAAAATGGGGTCTCAATCAACAAATTGTTAAACATTGAAGCTCTGAATATTGCTTCTCTCATATTTTCAATAGTTATTCTAGGCTACTCCGCGTATAGTGACCTAAAGACGAGGGAAGTATCTAACTGGGTGTGGATGACTTATCTGCCTGTTTCATTAGTAATCCTAGTATTGAGATCGTTAGTTAGCCCGCAGCTTATTTCGATATCCGTGATCTCTATCATTGTTATGACATGCCTTTCATTCTTGATGTTTTGCTTGGGTTTATTCGGTGGTGCTGACCTCAAGGCTTTCATCGGTCTCAGTGTTGCTTTGCCGATGCATCCTTTACCTCTTAGGCCTCTTCTAGTTTCACTCAACCCACTCTTTCCTTTGACTGTATTCTATAATTCCTATCTATTTTCTCTTTTTGTGGTATTCTATGTTATTATTAGGAATGTGGAGTGGAAATATGTGAAACGCAAAGGACTATTCAACGATCTGAAGAAGACTTCACCCTTGAGGATGGCACTAGCTCTGCTGACAGGTTACAAGATTGACTTCGACTCTCTAAGCGAGAAGGTGTATCTTTATCCGATGGAGGAAGTTTCGAAGAATGGTGGCGAATCTTACAGACAGTTGAAATTCTTTCTTGATTCGGAGGCGGACAGAGATGAACTCCTAAAGAATCTTGGAGAATCCTTGAGTGATGGTGAGAAGAGCGAGGTATGGGTTACCCCAGGCATACCCCTACTGCTCTTTGTTTGGTTGGCCCTCATTTCAAGTACGTTTGCAGGAGATATCCTGCTCTGGGTAGTCTTTCAGATAGCCTCACTAACGAGCATCTTTTCATTTCTTACTTGTCCATCCCGCCTGTTATGGACGAAGAGCTTGATGCGTTATGGCTCGTAAAGATGCTCCCCGAGATATTCTTAGAGGTTTTCTGTCCAACCCCTTCTTCAGACTCCCTGGGATGGGGTTGAAACTCTTCATTCTGGGGGTTGCGTCAGGGTTCCTAGTAGCTCTGGCCTTGCCGGAGGTTGGGACGGCCACCTACGCGTTCCAGCTGGCACAGGCGGCCCGTCTGAACGTGGGGTATGTTGGCGGTGCGGGTTTAATGACGGTGGCATCGATGATTTTCCTTAGGAACTTTTCAGTGGCGTTGTTGATCGCTGTGATTCCTTTGATATTGATTAAACATACCCTCAGCTATAGGAAGAGACGCCCATACAAGTCTGGAGATCGTAATCTGAAGTTGAGAAACGAGATCTATTTTGTCCTTACCTTTTACTCTGTCTCAGTTTTGTTTGCTTATGGATTCTCTGTCTTTGGACTCTTTCTAGCCTACGTATTTCTAAAAGATTCATTCAAGGGTTTGTTATTGTGGGTCTCATACTTGGTCCCCCATGGTATCCTTGAAACTTTAGGGATAATCCTGTCGGCCTCAACGAGTATTGTGATTGGAAATAGTTGGCTTAGAAATCCCCGACCTTCAACAAACAATTTGTGGAACGGAATATCCAAGAAAGATTATGTTTGCTACCTATTATTTCTATTAGTCATCTTCTCTTCTTCAGCGATCCTAGAAACAAATGTTTCAATGAGATTTATGCAGCTCATAGCGCGCGCGCTTGGTTAGGAAGGCCTCCGCCTACTGCGGCGCAGCCTCGTGAAGCATAGTTCCCAGAAGAAGATTTCCTCTAGGGTAACGGTTCTAGTGGATTTCTACTCAGATAGCTCAAAGAAACACTTCTTGCAGACTGATTAGGTTCACTACGTCAATGGTCGTGGCTGTAGTGCGCCAGCTTCTTGCAATATTCTTCCGGTTAACATGAAGATGTTTACGTGTTTTTGATCATAAGATCGATGAGCTTTACACCCACTCATGCCGTTTCTGGTGATGGTGTTGAGTGAGTATAAAGCTCTGTATGATATTTTTCAAGTGTTAGATTTAGGGTTTGTAGAGAGGAGCCTGTCAAGAAGTTATGGAAGAAGAGGCAAAGTAGGTAGGCCCCATAGATGTTTGCTTGGCATGTTCATGGCTGAGCTTATCAAGCGGCTAAGACGCATCGAGAGCTACGAGGAGCTGTACAGGCTTCTTGAGGTTGATGATGCATTGCGGGACTTGTGTGCCATTAAGGAGTGGGAGAAGCCGTATCACCCATCCATACTTCTAAGGTTCCGGCGCAGGATAGGTCCGCAGGGATTTCAGCACCTCATGAACCGGCTTACCAGGCAGCTTGACTGTACAGGTGTCCTGGACAGTGAAACATTGGTGTTGGATCCAACATTCATCAAGGCTTACAGTCGCAGGGATCCTCATGATACCCGGCGTGGATTCTCCGATTTTGAAGCTGGATTACGGAAACAGGGAAGAAACGTGGTTCTAGGTTATGGTGTCCATCTGGCTGTGGATGCCATCCAGCGAGATGCCGCTTGCAGTCACCGTAGAAGCCGCAAACGTGAATGAGAAAAAGGTTGCACACCACCTACTCCATGAAACACTCAAGAAGAAACCTGGATGGAAGAGTATGGTCGCAGACTCACAGTACTCCAGTGAAGCCTTCAGGGTTGAGGCGAGGTCTCTGGGTGTGGAGCCTGTCATACCGTACCCTAAGAACCAGATGAAGGGCAGGCAGGTTTTGCGGGTCGACAGAAGATTCCGCACTCATGGACCTGCAAGGCTAAGACGCCTCTACAGGAAACGGTCCTCTGTTGAGAGAACCGTCTCACGATTAAAGACCCACTTCGGACTATGCCAGCTTAGAACCCGAGGATTAAGAAACACCCTATCCCATGTGGTCCTATGCTTGATCGCTATGTTGACGGCTGCTCTATCAGCAATCAGGCATGGATACGCCTGCAGAATGCGGTCACCAGTCCAACTCATGAAATTTACAGGAACAAAGTAATATTGCAAGAAGCTGGCGCGCTCTCAGGGGGCCTTACGTTACGAAACCAGCGTATTCCCCGGCGGATTTTCAACAGCCACTTTGGAATAGTAATGGAGATGAATCGAGAACTCGGCCTGTCTGGGAAGGTCCATATAGACCTAAGCGCGATTGAGCCTAATAATGAGATAGGCAAGGCATGATGGCATGTTCGGATACGTCGGAAGGATTCTTCGAGTGAACCTTAACGAATCAAGAATCTCAAGTGAGCCGCTCAATGAGGAGGAGCTGAATAAGTACATTGGAGGCAGTGGCCTGGCGTCGAAGATCATCTATGATGAGCTGGACCCGTCTGTCAATCCCCTCTCCCCAGACAACCTCC
>Ga0209609_10000015_pt1 | contig 90694 bp, 85 predicted proteins | sample LakKivw325mmetaG_FD_184136 | JGI IMG/M metagenome (GOLD analysis project Ga0209609, IMG submission 184136) | Anoxic lake water microbial communities from Lake Kivu, Rwanda to study Microbial Dark Matter (Phase II) - Lake Kivu water 325m metaG... | ecosystem: Environmental > Aquatic > Freshwater... | reverse complement strand
TAAAGCATGGTGGCGTCCGGCCGCTGCCTGACCGCCTCGTCGAAGCAGTCCAGCGGGGTCTTTCTGTCGTATGGACCCAGCGTATGGGGCATGCCGGGGTCATAGCTTTTGAACCATGAGTATTGAGACATTAAAAATCACCTCTTGCAACGTGTATGGTAATGGGTATGCACGAAGGAAAATGCATCGCAAGGATTATAGACCGACCGGCGCGCGGTTAATATACGTAGTTCCACGTATTGCGGCGAAGCTCGAATACGTACTTTTCACCCTCACCCCCCCCATTAAGGCCAAATACGTCATTGCGAGCGCAGCGAAGCACCCCTCTTCAACGCCCTCTTTTAAAACGTCATTGCGAGTCCCGATACAATCGGGACGAAGCAATCTCCCCCATTACCCTGGCCAGCAGATTGCCACGGGACTGCGTCCCTCGCAATGACATATGGGCTGGGCGTGTCTTTGCCGACCTCTCCCCGTTTGGAATTTGGAATTTGTATTTTGGAATTTGTATTTTTAACGTGTTATTATTTGAACCCTATGGACGATGCGCTGTCCACGGCCAGGGTGCTGGTTGAGATACAGGAGGCGGACCGGCGTGCCATCGCGCGCGAGCTTCACGACCGCCTGGGCCAATCGCTGGCCGTGCTGAAGCTGCTGCTGGGAGAGGCGGTCAGCTCGCCACCGGACAAAATGCGCTATACGCTGGGCGAGGCGCAGTCGCTGGTCAACGAGATGATGTCATTGGCCAGGGACCTTTCGCTGGAGCTGCGGCCCAAGATGCTGGACGACCTGGGCCTGCTGCCGGCGCTGCTCTATCTGTTTGAGAGCTATACATCACGTACGCACGTGGTGGTCAAGTTCGAGCACCACGGCCTGCACAAGAAGTTCCCGCCCGAGATCGGCCTGGCCGCCTACCGCATAGTGCGTGAGGCGCTGGAAAACGTGGCAAGACATGCCGGCACGGCTCAAGCCAGGGTGCAGGCCTGGTCCGACCGCAGGCTGCTGAGCGTGCGCATCGAGGACTGGGGTGCCGGCTTCGAGCCCGAAAAGCTGCCTCCGGATACGGCCGGAGGCATAAGCGGCATGCGGGGCCGGACGTTGATAGTCGGGGGCAGGTTCAATATCTCCTCCGTCCCCGGCTCGGGCACCGCCGTCACAGCCGAGCTGCCACTGGCGGCTAAATCCAAAAAGGAGCAGTACATCAACCAGTGACTACGGTAATTCTGGCCGAAGACCATCACGTCGTCAGGCGGGGGATAAGGGCGCTGCTGGAAGCCGAAGCGGACATAGAAGTTGTGGGCGAGTCCGGCACCGGGCTGGACGCCGCGCAGCTCACGCAGCAGCTCAAGCCCGACGTGCTTATTATCGACCTGATGCTGGCCGATATGAGCGGCCTGGCGGTCATACGCCAGATCAAGAAAAAGGCGCCCAAGACTGCCTCGGTAGTGCTCTCCATGTACGGCAATGACTGCTACGTGGTGGAAGCGCTGCAGGCCGGCGCCAGGGCCTACGTACTGAAAGACTCCCCGCCCGAGGAGCTCATCCGGGCCGTGCGCGAGGCGGCGCTGGGACACCGCTACCTGGCCCCGCCCATCTCGGACAGGGCCATCGAGGCCTACCTGCGCCGGTCGGAGGAAAGCAAGCTTGACCCCTACGATATGCTTACGTCCCGTGAGCGCGAGGTGCTGCACCTGGCGGCGCAGGGGCTGACCAGCACGGAGGCGGCGCAGAGATTAACCATCAGCCCCAGGACGGTCGAGGTTCACCGCGCCCGCGTCATGCAGAAGCTGGGGCTGCGCAACCGTATGGAGCTCATCCAGTACGCCGTACGGCACGGCATACTCCCCCCGCAGGGCTGATATGTCATTGCGAGGGACGCAGTCCCGTGGCAATCTCCCCTAATGTGTCATTGTGAGGCCGCATGTTACTCGTGTTTCATAATGTCATTGCGAGCGCAGCGAAGCAATCTCCCTGATTATCCACAACAGGAGATTGCCACGGCCGCCGCGGCGGCCTCGCAATGACATAAAATTAGTCTTGAACCCTCTTCAAGACCGTACAACATTATTGGTTTTTGGAATTTGGAATTTCACCGGTTGCTTTTGCCCTACATCGTATGTATGATTAGTACGCCTTTGCCTTCGGGCGGGGCCAATAATAATGCAGACGAAGATCAGCGACATCATCAACGCCCAGGGTAAGACCCTCTCCTTCGAGTTCTTCCCTCCTCAGACCCCCATCGGCGAGGACAGGCTGATAGAGCGTATAAACAGGCTCAAGGCCTTCTCGCCTTCCTTCGTGTCGGTCACCCAGCACGCCGGGCGCAACACGCTGGACAAGACCAAGCACATCGTCAAGAAGATACATGACGAGGCCGGCGTGACGGTAATGCCACACGTCACCTGCGCCGATCCCCGTAAAGCAGAGCTTGAGCCGGTCATAAACTACTACCGGGACATGGGGATAGAGAACATACTGGCGCTGCGCGGCGATCCCGAGGAATACCCGCCGGGCAGCTTCGACGGCGAGACGCATTTCAGCTATGCCTCCGACCTGGTAAGGTTCTTAGCCGGCTACAAAAAGTTCTGCATCGGCGTGGCCGTCTATCCCGAGGGCCACATCGACGCTCCCAACCTGGGCATCGATACGGCCTTCACCAAGAGGAAGATAGACGAGGGGGCCGATTTCGGCATTACACAGATGTTTTTCGAAAACTACTATTTCTACGATATGATGGACCGCTTCCAGCAGGACGGCATCAAGGCGCCCATCATGGCCGGCATCATGCCCGTCATTGACTTCCAGAAGGTGGAGCGCTTCAGCGAGCTGAGCGGGGTGGAGCTTCCGGTTCCGCTGGTCACCAGGTTCGAAGAGCTGGACAACCCCCAGGACGTCATCAAGGCCGGCATAGAGCTGGCCACCGAGCAGTGCCAGGACCTGTGGGAGAATGGCGTGCGCTACTTTCATTTTTACACGCTCAACCGGGACGAGGCCATCACCCAGATACTCAACAATCTGTCCACCACACTGGGCGCACAGGCCTTGAGGGATGACGCCAGTCCCTCTTGATTCAATTATCCATTGCGAGCCCCGATTACATCGGGGCGTGGCAATCTGTTGTATATGCCATTGCGAGGCCACCCCAGTGGCCGTGGCAATCTCATGGCATTAGTTCATGCCTTCCCGGGACGTTGACTGTCCCTTCACTCAAAGGTAATATTACACAATCCATTAAAGGTTGAATTTAATGCTTGTACTGGAAGGCGTCCGCATACTTGAGCTGGTGCACATGCCCCCGGGCGAGCTGTGCACCATGATGCTGGGCGACTTCGGCGCCGACGTTATCAAGGTAGAGCCCCTTCTGCCAATGGGCGAGGGCCAGGAGGCCTACGACGCAGAGGCCATGAAAGCCCTGCAGGCCTTCAATGCGCTCAACCGCAACAAAAAGAGCATCAGGCTGAACTTAAAGTCGGACAGGGGCAAGCAGGTCTTCTACAAGCTGGCCGTCGATGCCGACGTCATCGTCGAGGGCTTCCGCCCGGGCGTGGTGAAACGCATGGGCGTGGACTACAAGGCGGTCAGCAAGATAAACCCTCGCATCATCTACTGCTCGCTCAGCGGCTACGGCCAGGACGGCCCCTACAGCCAGCATCCGGGGCACGACATCAACTACATCTCCATCGCCGGTGCGCTCAACCTCATAGGCTGGCCGGGCCAGCAGCCGGCTATACCGCTCAACCTGCTGGGCGACTTCGCCGGCGCATCACTGCACGGCATTGTGGGCATACTGGCAGCCCTCTTCGCCCGTGAAAAGACTGGCAAGGGGCAGTTCGTGGACATATCCTACACGGACAGCGTGATAACCCTGCTCACCTTTTTCCTGCAGCAGCATTTCAGCGCCGGCTACAGCTTCCCCCGGGGGCAGTGGGCGCTTTCCGGCGGCTATCCCTACTATAAGACTTACCAGGCCGCCGACGGCAAGCTCATCAGCCTGGGCTGCATCGAGCCCTGGTTCTGGGACAACCTGTGCAGGGCCATCGGCAGGGATGACCTGAAAGAGTTCCACTTCGACCTCGACCACCTGGGGCACGGGCCCGACGGACCGCAATGGGATAAGGTGGAGCAGGAGTTGAAAAAGATATTTCTGACCAGGCCACGCGATGAGTGGTTCGACTTCCTGATCAAGCACGATGTGCCCGTGGGCAAGGTCTACTCCCTGCAGGAGGTCTTCACGGACCCGCAGCTGCTGCATCGCCAGATGCTGCTGGAGTTCGACCATCCCAGGCTGGGCAAGGTCAGGCAGCCGGGCATAGCCATCAAGCTGTCGGAAACGCCGGGCAAGGTGCGCAGCCTGGCCCCCTACTCGGGAGAACATACGGTGGACGTGCTGCTCTCCCTGGGATATTCCAAAGCTGATATAGAAAGCTTGCGCAAAGCAAATGCGATAGGCTAAAATTGAGCAACGGAGGTGGGTCTATGGCAGCCAAAGCATTCGTACTTATTACTACTTCGGTGGGGCAGACCAAGGCAGTCCTCACGGCCCTGAAAAAGATCGACGGCATTAAATCCGTTGATGCAGTTATGGGCCCCTATGATATTATAGCAGTGGTGGAAGGGGACTCCGTGGATGCAGTGGGGAAGCTTATCACCGAGCAGTTCCACAAGATCGGCGGCATCGAACGCACTACCACCTGCCAGACTATCCGCATCGCCTGACAGCCGGTCCGATGGACTGCATTTTCTGCAAAATCGCCGCCGGCACCATACCTGCGGAAGTGGTCTACCGCGATAAAGACTTCCTGGCCTTCCGTGATATCCATCCGCAGGCGCCCGTGCACGACGTCATCATTCCCAGGAAACATATACCCTCCGTTAACGAGCTGGAAGAAGCAGACCTGCCCCTGGCCGGCAAGATGATCCTGGTGGCCAGGATGGTGGCACAAAAGGAAGGCATTGCCGTGAAGGGTTACAGGCTGGCTATAAACTGCGGCCCGGACGGCACACAGCTTGTCCCGCACTTGCACCTGCACCTTCTGGGCGGCAGGCTGCTGACCAATGAGCTCGGCTGAGCAAGCGCACAGGCCTCGGAACGCACTGTCTAATAATTAGTGCTGGGCCCTTCGCTCTGGAAATACAGGGCCCCGTCCGAATAGGGAAGTTCACCCGCTGAGCGCGCCACCGCCAGTATGCTGTTGCACTTGGCCATAGCCCTCTGGCTGATGGAAGGATCGTAGCAGCAGATAAAAAAGGTGGGATAGTAGCCGCGCCAGCCCATTGCCAGGTTGCGGCAGCCGTACTTATCGTTAACGTCCAGGCACAGGTAGGTATCCAGTTCTTCAATAGCGGGAGCAGGCTGGACCATCTTCATATAGACCACACCGCGGTTATAGAAGGCCTTGTAGTAGGAGGGGTTCAGTCCAATAAGTATATTCAGGTCACGCAGAGCCCCGCCCAGGTCGCCCTCCGTGCCCAGGCAGACGGCCCGGTCATTGTAGGCAACCGCCCCGGCAACCGGGTCCATGTTGATGGCATACGTGAACTGTTCAATTGCCGATGTGTAATCAGCAGTCGAATAATAGGTCCGACCCAGCCAAATGATTGCTTCCAGGTAGCCGGGATCGAGGTTGATAGCGCGTTGAAGGTCGCTTACGGCCATGTCAAACTGCGCCAGCTCCCTGAAGGCCAGCGCACGGTTAAAGTAGGCTTCCGTGTTAGAGGCATCAATGTTCAGCGCCTGCGAGTAATCGGACACAGCCTTGGCGTACTCGCCCGACTTGAGATAGGCGTAGCCGCGCGTGCTATAAGCCGTCGCCAAGCGGGGCTGTGCATCCAGGCAGATGCTGGCATCACCGATGGCGCCGGAGTACAGGCCCAGCGCCGAGTAAGCCCCGGCGCGGCTCAGGTAGACATCGCATCCGGCGTAGCCGTTCTTGATAGCTGCGCTGAAGGCCTTTAAGGCCTCTTGGTACTGTTTCTCCTTTACGTAGGCCAGGCCCATCTGGTACTGGGCCGGCCCGAACTGCGCGCCGACCGTGTCCGAGTTAATAATGAAGCTGAAGCTGGCATTCTCGGAGGGCTTCTGTACCGGTGCACCGCAGGAGGCCGCTATTATGACTGCCGGCAGCACGGCCAGCCAAGCGGCAGATTTGATAAGGCTGATACTTCCGCCTCTACGCATATAGGCCACCCCGAATGATTATAATCCCGCTGTGTAAATCAGTCATAATGGCTGCGGTCGGCGAAGGGGTCTAGCCTTTGATGATTGAGTGTATCCTGGTGATGACCTGCTCTATGGCCTCGTCGGGGGTGGAGGCGCCCGCCGTGATGCCCACGGCCTTCTTGCCTTTTAGCCAGCCGGGCTCTATCTCATCGGCGTTCTCTATGTGGTGCGTCTCCACTATCGGGGCACAGACCTCCGCCAGCCTGCGCGTGTTGGCGCTGTTATGGCCTCCCACCACGATCATCAGGTCGCTAACCCCGGCAATGTCCTCGGCCGCCGACTGCCTCTTCTGGGTTTCCTGGCAGAGCGTGTTGATGATCCTCAGCTCCTTGGCCTGCGTCAGCAGCCGTTCGCTCAGCCGGTTGACGAACGAGGTGAACTCCGAACGGCTCTGCGTGGTCTGCGACATTATGCCTATGCGCGGCGGCAGTCCCTCCAGCGGCACTGCATCGGCGTTCATGGAGGCGATGGCCTTCTCTCCGGCCCAGCCCAGCAGGCCCCTGACCTCCGGATGTTGCGCCTCGCCGAAGATTATTACCCCGAAGCCGTCCCTGGCCAGGCGGTGGGCAGCCCTCTGTGCGCTGCGTACGATGGGGCAGGTAGTGTCGATAACCCCGCTCCCTCTGGATTCAATCCTCTGCTGAGTGGCCGGCGAGACCCCGTGAGAGGATATGGCGATAACGCCGCCCTGCAGGTCCTCGATATCTTCCACCACGCCCACGCCCATCCCCTTGAGCCTGGCCACTACGGTCTTGTTGTGCACGATCGGCCCCAGCGTTACGATACTGATGTTATTGCCGGCTGCGCCCTCAATTATCCTGAGCGCCCGCCTCACGCCGAAGCAGAATCCCAGCTCGCGCGCTTTCTTAATTCTCATAGGCGGCCGTGTGCCATCAGCAGCGCCTGCTCCTCGCACAGGTCGGCGAACCGTTCGATAGTGTAGGTTTTATACAGGTAGAAGCGTTTCAGCGCCCACGTCTGGCAGGCCACCTCGATGTGGAATGCAGTTAAAAACGGGTCTTTTGTTTTAAACTCCCCCCGGCGGCAGCCCTCTTCAATGATTTCCCTGAACAGGCCGACCACCCTGATCTCGGCCTCGTACAGTCCCGCAAGCTGTTCCCGCTTGAGATAGCGGGAAACGCTGTACCAGAAAAGCAGCATTTTACGCCGGCGGTGAACGGAGTAGACATACTCCCTGACGGCCCTGCACAGGGATTCCCCGGCGTCCGAATTGGGCATGGCGTCACGAATCTTCTTCTCCCAGCGGCAGATGTCATTCAAGCCCATTTCGCCGAAAAGCACCGGGAATTCTTCCTTGGATTTAATGTAATAGTAAAGATGGCCGGGGCTTATTTTGCAGGCCTTGCCGATCTCGCGCATGGTGGTCTGTGAGTACCCCTTGTTAAAGAACAACGTGGCGGCGGTCCTGGCTATCTGCCGTGCCTTGAGGTGTGAGGACTTATTTTTCTTGCGCATCTACCCTTTCTATCAACCTTACCCGTATACATCGCAAACGACCCGATAGGGGTCGCTTGCCGGAGGCCTTATTATAACATTAAACGGCCCTTAAAATATATTCTTACCCGCATATTGACAAGATTGCAATACTGGTAGAGATTATACCGTAAGTTAGGTCAACTGTTCGGTCTATCACATCTACGGCTTCAGTAATTTTTACGGTCATGTAACATGAATGCCCCCTGCACATCGGATGTGCAGGGGGCATTTCCTAATCAGTACTGTTCAGTTATATTCACCTGTAATCGTAGAAACCCTTGCCGGTTTTGCGGCCCAGCAGACCGGCTGTGACCATCTTGCGCAGCAGCACCGGCGCAATGAACTTGGGGCTCTTGGTCTCAACAAAGATGGCATCCAGTATGAAAAGTATCGTATCCAGACCCAGCAGATCGGCCAGCGTCAGAGGCCCCATGGGGTGGTTCAACCCCAGTTGAATGCCGGTGTCTATATCCTCCCGGCTGGCCACGCCCTCTTCATACATTTCAACGGCCTCCACCATGTAGGGCAGCAGTGCGCGGTTCACGATGAAACCCGGGCGGTCCGGGGCGACGATGATGGTCTTGCCCAGCGATTTGCCCCATTCCACGGCCGCCTCAAGCGTATCCTTGTCGGTGGTGATCGTCTTCACCAGCTCCAGTAGCTTCATTACCGGCACCGGGTTAAAGAAATGGCAGCCCAGCACCTTGTCAGGCCTCTTGGTCACGGCTGCCACGTCCATGACGGACAGGCAGGAAGTATTGGTGCTCAATATGGCGCCGGGCTTGCAGATCTTGTCCAGCTCGGCGAATATCTTCTTTTTCAGCTCAAGGTTCTCCACTGCGGCCTCTACTACCAGGTCGCAGTCATGGAAGTCCTTCATGTCCACTGTGCCCTTGATCTTGCTCAGCGTCGCAGCCTTGTCGGCCTCGGTCATCTTGCCTTTTTCCACCGCGCGGGACAGTGACTGGTTGACCGCCGCCATGCCCTTGTCCAGTAACTCCTTGTTGATCTCTGAAACCACCACGTCATAGCCGGACCTGGCGCTGACCTCGGCTATGCCCCTTCCCATCAGCCCACAGCCCACCACTCCGATTTTTTTGAACGTCATGGGTGCTTCTCCTTTATAAAATCATTTCGCCTTGAAATCGGCTTTACGCTTTTCTATGAATGCCTGTCGCCCTTCCTTGAAATCCTCACTATTGATAACCGTCTTCTGCAGTGCGAACTCGACGTCCAGCCCGTTAAGCAGCGTGGTATCCAGCCCCTGCAGCATGGCCCTCTTGGCCGACCTGGCCGCCAGCGGGGCGGGCTTCAGCAGGGCTTCGGCCATTTTTTTAGCCTCGTTCATCAGCTCGGCAGCAGGCACCACCTTGTTGACCAGCCCGATGCGATAGGCCTCCTGGGCATCTATGGGACGGCCGGAGGTCAGCATCTCGGCAGCCTTGGCTATGGGGATGGCCCGCGGCAGTCTCTGCGTGCCTCCCCAGCCGGGGATGAGCCCCAGGTTTATTTCGGGAAAGCCGAAGATGGCATTTTCAGCCGCTATCCTGATGTCGCAGGCCAGCGCCACCTCAAAGCCGCCTCCCAGGCAGGCCCCGTTGATGGCTGCAATGATGGGCTTCCACACCTGCATGTCTTCGCAAATGGCCGGCGCCGGCTGCTCCCTGCGATGGTTGCTCTCCTGGATTTTGGGCAATGTTGTCTTGATATCGGCTCCAACCGAGAAAGCCCTTTCTCCTGTGGCCGTTACAATGGCCACCCACAATTCGTCATCGCGGTTAAAGTCGTAAATGCACTTGTTAAACTCGTTTATCTGGTCGGGATCAAAAGAGTTGAGCGCCTCCGGGCGGTTCAATGTGATGATTGCTATCCTGCCTTCTTTCTGATAACCGACGGCCATGAGCGAGCCCTCCTTAATTAATTAATTAGTCAGTCAATAAACGCTAAATTATACACAAAAACAGGGGCGTTCAGCTATTTCTTTCTCAGGGCCTCGGCCATCTCGCCGGCAAGCTTCTCTGCATCCTCGCTTTCCAGCGGCTCACCCACCTCCAGCCTCCGTACCAAAGCCTCTATTTGCGGCGATTTTTTAAACAGGCCGGCTATTTTGTTGTTCTGCTCCGCCACCTCATCATCCAGCGGCCGCAGGTCCAGGCCCAGATTATGCCTGCTGTTGAAAAAGTAAAGCAGCCGCTTGCAGGCGCGGGGGTCTTCCTGCGTAACTAAATAAAAAGGTATGGGCACCCACAGGTTGGCTGTTTTAACACCCTCCTGCCCGGCAACCCAGGACAGATATGAGCTCAGCGTTGGCTTCTGCCCGGCCGGAGTGTCAAAATCCGTATTGGACATCACGTTATACGGCTCAAGCTCCGCCTTCATATCCGGGTGGTTGACTATGGATATAAGCACGCGCGGCATGGTATGCGCGGCGTAAGATATCATCGTGCCCATAGTATAGAGCTCCTCGGCGCCGCATTTCTCATGACCGACTTCCAGTAATGCTTTGAGGAACTGGTGCCAGTCCGTACGCGGCACATTGCTCTTAAACACGATCAGGTTATGCTCCTTGCTGACATAGAATTTGCTCTCGGGAAAGTTTGCCACATCGTCTTCCACGTTCACGCCGGCCAGGGGAAAGAAACCTTCAGGAAGTATCTCTGCGAATTCAGTGCATCCCAGGTTGTGTATGAGGAAGTCTGCTGAACGCAGGCTCAGCCTGCTGGCGTCCTCAATCCAGCCCACGATCAACACAGGCTTCTTAAGTATCGGCCGGTCGTAGACCCTGAACACCGGGGACGCCGTCAATGCTGCTCGCCTCCGCCTTCCTTTTTAAAGAACTTGTCTATATCTTCCAGTATCTTCTTCTTGTCCTCTTCGGTGATTGCATCCTGGCTCTCCTGCGCTGCGGCCGTGACCTGCTTGAGGCGGTCGAGCTGGTCCTTGATCTCCTGGGGCAATCTTTCATACAGCGCCGCCAGCTCACGCTCGTTCTGTTCAGCCAGGTGGTTCATGGCCTGAATATCCATGTCCACGCCCAGGACATCAGTAAGCACCTCCAGCACAGACTTGGAGGCCTTGGGATAGGGAAAGGGAAAGCCCTGCAGGTAAACAGGTATCTCTCCCATCAGGCAAACGGCTTCTATGCCGCGCCGGCGTGCCACGCCCAGCAGCAGCCCGTTTAAGCCGGTGATGTTGCCCTGCCCACCCCGGCCTTCGATATCCGACATCAGCACAGTATTCCTGTAACTTTTGAGCTCATCCAGCAGGCCGGGAGTGTTGGGTACCGCCCATACGGACGACCTGGCGGTATGGTGTATGGGCGCCACAGCGGCTCCCGAGGTATAAATACGTTTGCACCCGAACCTCTGCGCCACCTCGATCACCATGTTAGCCATGGCATAGGCCTTGCTTCCCTCTGCGTATACTCGCCCGCCCTCCGCCGGCTGCTCCTCACCGAAAAATATCATCAGGTCGCGCCTGGGTGTCTTCTTGAAATAGAAGGTGCTGGCCGGGAACTGTATGTTCAGCAGCACGCCGTCGCGGATCGTGGCCCTGCTGGGATAAAAGAAGTCCCAGGGCTCGATGTAGGCCATTTCCTCGGCATTCAGGGAACGTCTGATGGAGTCTACGGCGATAAGCCCGATATTGCCGATACCCGGCCAGCTGGCAATCATCACGGGATCGGCCAGGTCCGGCTCGCGCACATACTTAATGCTCATAGCTTCGTCCCGTGAGAGCAATTATAGCATAGCCCACCCGCTGACCCCGCCGGCCGGTACTTGTACTGGTGCAGGATTAGTACTAAAGTAGTATGGGATTGCGATTGGGCCAGACTTGACAGGCTAACATAATATAGAGAATATATAAACAGTTTTTTCGGTAACTGAGACGCATGCCCAAAAAAGTCGCTAATAAAAGCCCTGCTGCGGATAAATCCAGGAAGGAGTTAATCAGGGCGTTAATTGTTGACGACCAAACATCCAACCTCAGCCTGTTTAAGACCATACTTGAGGGCAACGGCTACCGTGTAACCACCTGCATCAACGGCGATGAAGCCCTGCAGAAGCTGAAGACGGAAGAGGCTGACCTGATCGTCTCAGACATACTCATGCCCATCATGGACGGGTTCCACTTCCTTCAGGAGTGCAGGGCTGATGAGTGGCTCAAGGACGTTCCCTTCGTTTTCCTCACTGGCGCATTCCTGGACAAGCAGGATGAAGACCTGGCTTTAAAGCTGGGCGTGGACGCCTTCATACGCAAACCGGTCGAGCCGGAGGAGCTGCTCAAGGTTCTTGAGGACGTTGCCCGGCGCAGGTCGCTGCCTCCCAAGAAAGGCAAAAAGCCCGGTGAAGAACAGGAGCTCGATGCGGACAGGCTGATCCAGGTCAACCTGATGGAGAAGCTGGAGAAGAAGATGGCAGCCCTGGAGGAGGAAATAGCGCAACGTGAGCAGATCGAAGAGGCGCTGCGTCAAAGCGAGGCACAATACCGTCTGCTTTACGAGACCATGGCGCAGGGCGTCGTCTACCAGTCTGCCGACGGTCAGATTACATCGGCAAATCCGGCAGCCGAACGGATACTTGGGCTGACCCATGACCAGATATTAGGCCGCACATCTTCCGATCTGAGATGGAAGGCCATACACGAGGACGGCAGTGATTTCTCCGGGGAAGAGCACCCTGCAATGGTTGCCTTGAAGACCGGCCAGCCAGTAAATGACGCGGTCATGGGCGTTTTTAATCCGGCAGACGATAAATTTCACTGGGTTAACATCAGTGCAGTTCCGCAGTTCCATCCGGGTGAAGACAAACCATACAAGGTCTACACTACCTTTGAAGATATCACAGACAGCTTTCTTTCTTTCAAGGCCATCCAGGAAAGCGAATCACGCATGACGGCCATGATCGAGAACACGACGGATGCCATCTGGTCGATAGACCGGGAGCGCCGTGTTATTGCGGCCAATACTGCTTCACGTGAGCTGTATATGCGTGTCGTGAAAGCGGAATTAAATATTGGCATGGACATCATTGTGCCCATGCCTGAGTCCCGCAAGGCCTTTTGGATGGATATTTTGAACCAGGCTTTCAGCGGCAAGCGCATGACTTTCGAGCAGCAATATGAGGTAAAGGGAGGATACCAGGATATAGAGTACTCAGTGAGCCCGGTCGTTACCGCCGCGGGCCAGATTATAGGCGCCTCCTGCTTCGGCAGGGATGTCAGTGTCCGTAATCAGGCCGCCCGCACCCTAAAGGAAAGCGAAGAAAAGTATCGGGCTGTCGTGGAGAATGCCAGTGAGGTCATAGTCATAGTCCAGGACGCCATAATAGTATTTGTCAACCATCTTTTTGATCCTCCCGTGACCGGCTTCTCGCTTGAGGATTTTTATTCCAGGCAGATGACCGAAGTCATACATCCGGACGACCGCCAGAAACTGGTCGAGAGGTACCAGCGAAGGCTGCAGGGTGAAAACTTCACCGATGCCTATCCCATGAGGCTGGTTTCCAGAGAAGGGAAAGTAGCGTGGGTGGAGCTGAGGGCGGCATTAACGCAGTGGGAAGGCAAGGTTGCCACGCTGGCCGTGCTGAACAACATCACCGAGCGCAAGGATGCAGAGGACGCTTTAAGGCAGAGCGAAGAGAAGTACCGCACCATCCTGGAGCAGATGGACGAGGGCTACTACGAGGTTGACGCTCAGGGCAACTACACCTTTTTTAATGACGCCATCGCCCGGAAGCTGGGATATAACAGGGACGAGCTTTTCGGTATGAATTATAAGGCCTATGTTGCCCGGGAGGAATGGCACAGGGTAGTAGGGGCCTTTACCGAAGTATTCAGGACAGGAAAGCCCCGCTACTGGCTCCCCATCACCATGATAAAAAAGGACGGCTCCAGGGTATACGTGGAAGACTCCGTCCAGGCGCTGAGAAACGATAAAGGAGATATCATCGGCCTGCGCGGCATCAGCAGGGATATCACCGGACGAAAGGAGACGGAGGATGCCCTGCGCGAGAGCGAGCAGCGTTTCCGCTCCCTCTTTGAATATAACCCGGTGGCGGTCTTCCTGCAGGACCTCAACGGCAGGTTTATGACCGTCAACGATGCATACTGCAAGCTTACAGGCTACTCCCGTGAAGAGCTGCTGGCCCTCGACTGGCGCAAACTGTGCAGGCCTGAAGATGTGAAGACAGCTCGTGCCAATTTCATCAAAGCTACGCAGGGCCAGCCGCAGAGCTACGAGTTTGACATTATCACCAAGGATACTGAAATACGGAATCTCAACATTACGCTGGTACCGATGTTCGTTAACAAGAAGCTGCAGGGCATCTACGGCATCTGCGAGGACATAACCGAACGTAAAAAAGCAGTTGAAAAGATCAGCTCTACCCTTGAGGGCACGATTGATGCCATCGCCATGATGAGCGAGCTGCGTGATCCTTATACTGCCGGCCACCAGAAGATGGTCACCCAGCTGGCCCTGGCCATTGCCCGCGAGGTCGGCCTGCCCGATGACCACATGCAGGCCCTGCGCGTGGCCGGCCTGTTGCACGACGTGGGCAAGGTGTACGTCCCTTCTGAGATATTGAGCAAGCCGGGAAAGCTTTCCGAGCTTGAACGGGGGTTGGCCAAGGGCCATGCCACGGCCAGCTATGATATCGTCAAGGCTATCAAGTTCCCCTGGCCGGTCTGCCGCATCATTGTGCAGCATCATGAAAGGCTGGACGGCTCCGGCTATCCCAAGGGGCTGAAGGGAGAAGAAATAATTCAGGAGGCCAGGATCCTGGCTGTGGCTGACGTGGTGGAGGCCATGGTATCCCACAGGCCCTATCGCCCCGCCCTGGGCATCGACAAGGCGCTGGAGGAAATAACCCAGAATAAGGGTGTCCTCTACGATGAGACGGCGGTCGATGCCTGCGTACGGCTGTTCAAAGAACGGGAATTCCAGTTCGCATGATGGACTCCCGGAGCATGGATACGAATAAGTTCAGCCTGCTTACCAGGGACGATCTTTACCTGTTTAACGAGGGCAGCCACCTCCGGCTTTATGATAAGCTGGGTGCCCACCCGGTCTCTGTTGGCAAAGAAAGCGGTACATACTTCGCCGTATGGGCGCCCAACGCCGAAAGCGTATACGTGGTGGGTGATTTTAACGGCTGGGATAATAAGAACTTCGCCCTCAAGCCCTGCCAGCAATCGGGCATCTGGGAAGGATTCTTTCCCGGGGCAGGGCCCGGCTCCCTCTATAAATACCACATCAACTCACGTGTCCGGCGCTACCAGGTGGATAAGGCCGATCCCTTTGCCTTCCGCAGCGAGCAGCCGCCGAAGACCGCCTCGGTGATCAGCGATCTGGCCTATCCCTGGGGAGATGCGTCCTGGATGGAAGAGCGGAAAAGCCGCAACGCCTTGGACGCCCCGCTGTCCATCTATGAATTGCATCTCGGCTCCTGGGTGCGGATGCCCGAGGAGGGCAACCGCCCGCTATCCTATCGTGAAATAGCACCCAGGCTCGTAGATTATGTAAACAAAATGGGTTTCACGCACGTTGAGTTAATGCCTGTCATGGAGCACCCCTTTTACGGCTCCTGGGGTTACCAGGTCACCGGCTATTTTGCACCCACCAGCCGCTACGGGACCCCGCAGGACTTTATGTACCTGGTCGATTACCTGCACCAGCACAACATAGGCGTTATTCTCGACTGGGTTCCTTCCCACTTTCCCGACGACCAGCACGGGCTGGGATTCTTCGACGGCACGCATCTGTACGAGCACGAGGACGCCAGGAAGGGCTTCCACCCTGACTGGAAAAGCTATATCTTCAATTACGGCCGGCTCGAAGTACGCAGCTTCTTGCTCAGCAGCGCACTTTTCTGGTTGGATAAATATCACGTCGACGGCCTGCGCGTAGATGGCGTCGCCTCCATGCTTTACCTGGACTACTCCAGGAAGAAAGGAGAATGGATCCCTAATAAATACGGCGGACGTGAAAACCTGGAGGCCATCTCCTTTCTGCGCAGATTTAACGAGGAAGTTTATAAAAATTACCCGGACGTGCAGACCATAGCGGAAGAGTCCACTGACTGGCCGATGGTCAGCCGGCCCACCTACGTGGGCGGCCTGGGCTTTGGCATGAAATGGGATATGGGCTGGATGCACGACACGCTCGATTACATGAGCAAAAATCCCGTTCACCGCAAGTACCACCACAACCGGTTGACCTTCCGCATGCTCTACGCCTTCTCAGAGAACTTCGTCCTCTCCCTTTCGCACGACGAGGTGGTGCACGGCAAGAGCTCGCTTATCGGTAAAATGCCGGGTGACGACTGGCAGAAATTCGCCAACCTCCGTCTGCTCTTCACCTACATGTTCTCGCAACCGGGTAAAAAGCTGCTTTTCATGGGAGACGAAATTGGACAATGGCATGAGTGGGACCATGAATCCAGCCTCGACTGGCACCTGTTGCAGTATCCGCCTCACAGCAGCTTGCAGAGGCTGGTGACCGACCTGGCCTGGCTTTATCGCAACGAGCCCGTCCTTCATGAACTGGATTTCGAATGGGGCGGATTTGAATGGGTGGACTGCAATGATTCTCTCAACAGCGTCCTCAGTTACATTCGGCGCGGACGCAGCACGGAGGACACGATACTTGTCGCTCTGAATTTTACGCCCGTGCCCCGCACGGACTACCGCCTGGGTGTCCCGAGGCCGGGACACTGGAAGGAACTGCTCAACAGCGATGCGGGGGAGTATGGTGGGAGCGGCCAGGGCAATCTGGGGGGAGTAGATGCCGAGCCGATACCGTTTCACGGCAAGGCCCAGTCAATAAATATCACTTTGCCCCCGCTGGCAGCCCTGCTTTTCAAATCGACATGACCCTTGAGAGCTTATGCCAGCCTAGGCGTAAGCTTCAACCGAGACGGTTGTGCCCTTCCCGGGCTCGGACTTAAGCGTCAACGTGCCACCTAGAAGCTGAGCCCGCTCCTGCAGTCCGGCCAGCCCCAGCTTGCCGATTCTCGGCAGGTCGCCGGGCTGCTCCGGTACGGTAAATCCTTTGCCGTTGTCCATTATGTCCACTTTGACCCTGCCGGGCCCGTAGTCCAAATGCACTTCCACCCGCGTAGCTGCGGCGTGCTTGACTACATTACTCAGAGCCTCCTGGACGATGCGGAACAGCAGCAGTTCAGCTTCCGGTGAAAGCCTGCGCTGCTCGCCCGTGACCGCCAGGCCTGATTCGATGGCATAGTTGTTCTTCAACTCCTGTGTGAGCCACTCCAGTGCCGGCAGAAGGCCGAGATCGTCCAGTATGGAGGGCCTCAGATCACGGCTGAAGCGGCGCACCTCGTGCACGACATCCCTTAACTGCTCGTGGAAGCCCCACAGGGCTTTGGCTTCCTTAATGGGCATATTGGCCTTGTCCAGCATATACTCCAGCTGGTGCATCATGGCAATCAGCGTCTGCAGGGTGCTGTCGTGCAGCTCCCGGGCCACGCGCTTGCGCTCCTCTTCCTGTGCCCTGGTGATCTGTTCGAGGTAATAACGCAGGTTATCGTACAGCCGTCTCTCTTCGGTCACGTCACGGGCTATGTTCTGAAAGGCCAGCGGCCCGCCTTCGCCTGCTATAAGGTTGGTGGTTATCATGAGCAGCGCGGCCGTACCGTCCTTTTTGACCAGCTTCTGCTCGTAGGGCATGGCCATGGGTTGATTGCTCATAAGCTTGCGCTTGACCTCCCTGGCCAGGGTCAGCGCCTCTTCAGATAAAAATGACTTCACGTTATAGTTCAGCAGCTCCGAACGTGAGTATCCGGCCAGCCTGGCGGTTGCCTCGTTCACGGCCGTTATTTGCCCGTCCATATCGTGAACCCAGATGGCGTCCAGTGCACTCTCGAAGAGGTCACGATAGCTTCTTTCCGATTCCCTCAAGGCCTTCTCCGCATTCTTACGGTCTGTGGTGTCCGCCAGCGTTTCCACCGCCCCCGCTACTTCGCCGCGGCCATCGAGAATCGGGCTGGCCGTGAAATACAGCCATTTCCCATTGGAGCCCAGCTCCGGGAAGAAATTCTCGGCCTCGAAAGCGCCTTCTATTAAAGAGGACCGGGCAGATATTCCAGGATAATTGGCAACGATCTCCTGCTCCGAAGCCCCGTCTGTTATCAGGTCGGCCATCACCGGGCGTTTATCAGAATAAAAGGCCTTCCAGTGATTGTCCGTGCCGATCATTTCCTCCCTGCTGATGCCCGTCAGGGATACCAGCGCCGTGTTCCACTGCGTAACCTTGTGCAGCCTGTTGATGGCAAAGATCGGTACGGGCAGGGCATCGATCAGCCGGCTGAGCATATTCCTGGCATATTCCCGCTGGGCTATGTTGCGGTTATACAGGTAGAAGGAGACAGTTATCATGATTCCCGTCACGGTCACACCGGTGCTGACAAGAAGTGAGGCCATGGGGTCGGTGGTCATGAACATCGCCTTGGGCAGAACAATGATGCCCGATGCCACCAGGCTCAGCAGGCCGCCCTTCAGCTTGAAAATATAGTTGGAGTAAATCACAGGCAGCAGGAAGAGGATGTTCTCAATCGTATAGCTGGTGAAACCGGCCCTGAGGAAAATGCCCGGCATATCCAGAAAAGACAGGAATGGTGAATAAAGCACCAGGCCCATCAGGCCGAATATGCCTGCAATATACCAGAAATGACGGCTGCGTAAGGCAGCAAGGACCGATCTCATGGATAGCCTGCTGGAAACTTCAGTGCTATTAGTTTGACTGAAAACGCGTTTTAAGGCAATTCGTCCAGCGTCAACCAACCCCTTTTAATGGCCTGTATCACCGCTTCCGTGCGCGAGCCTACGCCCAGCTTGTTGAAGATGGCGCCCAGGTGGCTTTCAACGGTATGGACGCTTAAATGCAGCTCTTCGGCAATCACCGTGTTGCTCTTGCCCGTTGCCGCAATTTTCAGAACGGCCATCTCACGCTCGGTCAGGACCTCGCTCACCGGCTCTCCGTTGTGCTCGCCTTTGTTTGCCCTGAAGCGCTCCATAACCTTGCGTGCCACCAGCGGGTGAAGCACTGATTCGCCCCTGTAAACCGTTTGTATGGCCTCCACCAGCTCGCGGCTGCTGATGTCCTTGAGCAGGTAGCCGGCGGCCCCGGCTGATAACAAGGAAAAGATATACTGCTCATAGTCGTAGGCCGTCAGTATGAGAATGGCAGTGGATGGATGTGCCGCCTTGATCTGCCTGGTCGCCTCGATGCCATTGAGGGTGGGCATCGATATATCCATAATGATGACATCGGGCCTGTAGCGGGCGGCCAGCTTGACGGCTTCCTCGCCGTCACTGGCCTCGCCAACGACGTTAAATTTGGCCTGCTCCTCCAGTGATTTGCGCAGGCTTTCCCTGACCACAACGTGGTCGTCGGCCAGCAGTATGTTGATCTTCTGCACGGACGTGCGCTCCATTCGATCGTCTCAGCTTAACATGCAACCGCCAAAAATTCTTCCGCCTTACTGCAAATTCGGCACTCAGCAAAAACCCTGAAATTGGCCTAATGGAAAACACTGAGCTAATAATTAGGAATTTAATTGACCCGATTGTATTAATCCCTCCGATGTGCGGTATGCAGCCATGAACTAAGATTTTGTCGTAGCGATTAATCAAGGAGGTACCCAACATGGGTCTGAGAGCTTATTTTCTGGTGACAGCCAATGATGAAGTCGAGCAGGGAGAGTTCATCAAGATCTTGAGAGACCTGGAGGAGATGCCCGGCATCGATTTCGTGGACCCCGTTATCGGCAACACCGATATGGTCATCATGGTCGACGCCCCGGTGACCGTCCAGGACGTGGCCAGCAAGATTACCGCCAAGAAATGGTGCAAAGAGCTTCAGGTGCTGCGCATTGTCAGCATGTTCGAGAGGCACCGCGCCTCAAAGAAAGAGTTGCTGGCCTCCATGGTGCACAGCGGCCTGTAATCACGGCCGGTTCGCAGCCGCACTCTTAAAAGAGCAGTAAATCACAGGAGATCACATCTGATGGAACCTGTTAAAGAAGCCAACAAAACCAGCCTGGGACTGATAGACGCTATAATTTTCAAACATAACGTGCAGCCGGGATCGGTGATACCCGTTTTGCAGGAGATACAGGATTCTTACGGATATGTGCCGCCGGCAGCCATACAGCGCGTGGCCGATCAGATGGGCGTTTATTCCAGCGACATCTACGGCATAGTCACATTCTACACGCAGTTCCGACTGCAGCCGCCCGGCCAGAACGTGGTCAAAGTTTGTCACGGCACTGCCTGCCACCTGGGAGGCTCCGAGCGCATCACCGAGGCCATCTGCCAGCATACCGGCGCCGCAGCCGGAAAGACCAGCAAGGACGGCAAGTTCACCGTCGAGCGGGTGGCCTGCCTGGGATGCTGCAGCATGGCGCCCTGCATCACCGTCAACGGTGAAATTCACGGCCAGCTTAACCCGGAATCGGTCGGCAAGATCGTCAACAGCGTTAAGGAAGAGCAGATTAAAACTCGAGGTTAATCTCAATGGCGCAGAACGTTACGGACAGCTGGGTAATAAAGGTGGGACTGGCCTCCTGCGGCATCGCAGCGGGAGGCAGCAAGGTCTTCGGCGCCTTTAAGACGCATCTAAAGAATGTAAAGGCGCCGGTTGAATTGAAACCTACCGGCTGTATCGGCATGTGCTACCGGGAAGCCCTGGTGGAAGTTTCATCGCAGGATGGTACCTGGCTCTACGGCCAGGTCAATACCGAACGCGTGGAGCGAATAGTGCAAGAACATCTGCTGGGCGGCTGCCCCGTGGAAGAGTGGCTCATCCCGGCGGACGAGATCCGCAGCTTCATGTCACGCCAGAAACGCATCGTCCTGCGCAACTGCGGCGTCATCAATCCGGAGTCCATCGCTGACTACCTCGACTCCGGCGGCTACATGGCTCTGGATAAGGCCCTGGACAGGCTCAGCCCGCTGGAAGTTATCGATGAGATTAGCAAATCTGGCCTGCGCGGCCGCGGCGGCGCAGGTTTTCCCACAGGCACCAAGTGGCTGACGACCAGGAAGGCAATCGGTCATCCCAAGTATGTGATCTGCAACGCCGATGAAGGAGACCCCGGCGCATTCATGGACCGCAGCGTGCTGGAGAGCGACCCTCACAGCGTGCTGGAAGGCATGCTCATTGCCGGCTACGCCATGGGCGCCAGCCAGGGCATCATTTATGTCCGTGCAGAGTATCCGTTGGCCATCCAGAGGCTGGAGCTGGCCCTGCAGCAGGCCCGTGACCGGGGATTTATCGGCAGGGAGGTCATGGGCCGGAATTTTGATTTTGAGATATACATCCGCCAGGGAGCGGGGGCCTTTGTATGCGGTGAGGAGACCGCCCTGATCATGTCCATCGAGGGCAAGCGCGGCATGCCCAGGCTGCGCCCGCCTTACCCTTCGCAGTCCGGTCTGTGGGGCAGGCCCACCAGCATCAATAATGTAGAGACCTTCGCCAATGTGCCGTGGATCATCTCCAATGGTGCGGATGCTTATGCTGCCCACGGCACGGTTACCAGCAAGGGCACTAAGGTATTCGCCCTGGCCGGCAGCATCAAGCGCGGCGGTCTGATCGAGGTGCCCATGGGCATCAGCCTCGGTGAGATTGTAAATGAGATAGGCGGAGGCACAAAGAGCGGCACGGATTTCAAGGCCGTCCAATTGGGCGGGCCCTCCGGCGGAGTGATACCGGCGGAGATGGCGGCCACCCCTGTCGACTATGAGTCGATCAGCCGGACGGGCGCCATCGTCGGCTCAGGCGGAATGATTGTAATGGACGAGAAGGCCTGTATGGTGGACGTGGCCAAGTTCTTTCTCAACTTCACCCAGGACGAGTCCTGCGGCAAGTGCACCTTCTGCCGGATCGGCTCTCGGCGCATGCTGGAAATACTTGAGAAGATAACCCGCGGGGAGGGCTCAGAAGCAGAGCTGGACACTTTGGAGGAGCTGGCGCAGGAAGTAAAGAAATCTTCGCTGTGCGGGCTGGGGCAGACAGCCCCCAATCCGGTCCTGACCACACTCAAGTACTTCCGCGACGAGTACATGCAGCACATCAAGCTGCAGAAGTGCCCTGCCAAGAAATGCCAGGCCCTCATACAGTACCTTATCGTTGCAGAGAAATGTCCCGGCTGCGGCCTGTGCCTGAAGTACTGCCCGGTGAACGCTATTACGGGCAGCAAAAAGCAGCCGCACTCCATTGACCCGGCCAAATGCATCCGCTGCGGACTTTGTAGCAGTGTGTGCCGCAAGGACGCAGTCATGGTTATATAAGGATTAAGATGGACAGGCTTAATTTCATCCTCAACGGCAAGACGGCTACGGCCAACCGGGGCTGCACCATACTGGAGGCCGCCCTGCAGAACGGCGTCGAGATACCCACGCTCTGCCACGACGCCAGGCTCAAGCCCACGGCCGCCTGCCGCATATGCCTGGTGAGCGTGGCTGGCGCACGCGGCCCGCTGCCCGCCTGCGCCACCCCCCTGGCCGAGGGAATGGTCATTGAGACCGGAACCGAAGATTTAATAAAGACACGCCGTATGGCGCTGGAGCTGATGCTCTCCGACCATTACGGTGACTGTGTCGCGCCCTGCAGGCTGGCCTGTCCGGCGGGAATAGACATCCAGGGATACATCGGCCTGATAGCCAACGGCATGTATTCCGAGGCGCTAAGGCTTATCATGGAATCGAACCCGCTTCCCATGATCTGCGGGCGCGTCTGCCCGCGCTTCTGCGAAAAGCAGTGCCGGCGCAACCTCGTTGACAGCCCGGTGGCTATAAACGCCCTAAAACGCTTTGTCTCGGATTATGCCTATAAAAACAAAATTGAGCGAACCGCCGAGGTCAGGCCTCCGACCGGCCGCAAGGTTGCCATTATAGGCGGCGGGCCGGCCGGTTTGACCGCGGCCTATTATCTTGCACTTGAAGGGCACAGCATAGCCATCTTTGACGCCAATCCCGAGTTGGGCGGCATGATGAGGTACGGCATACCTGCTTACCGGCTGCCCAGGGACATCCTCAACAAGGAGATAGCGGACATCACCGTGCTCTGCAAAGAGGTGCACTGCAACACAGCTTTCGGCAGGGATTTTGATTTTGAGAGCCTGCATGCAGCCGGTTATCAGGCCGTACTCTTCGCGATCGGCGCGCAGGCGGACCAGAGAATGCGAATAGAGGGGGAGGATCTCAAAGGCGTACACTCAGGCATCGGCTTTCTCCGGGAGATAGCTCTCGGAAACAGGGTCAAGCTGGGCATGAAGGTTGCAGTGATCGGCGGAGGCAATACCGCCATAGACGCCGCACAGACCGCCGTCAGGCTGGGCTGTCCGGATGTGACTATTGTCTATCGCCGGACCAGGGATGAGATGCCGGCCAGCGAGGATGAAATCAAGCAGGCCGAGGACAAGGGCGTTAAATTCTGCTTCCTGGCAGCTCCCTTGAAAGTTCACTCGGATAACGGCCGCGTGAAAAGCCTGGAATGCATCAGCATGCAGCTGGGAGAGCCCGACGGCTCCGGCCGCCGCAAGCCGGTGACCTTGCCCGGGTCGGAATTCTGCATGGACGTCGACAATGTCATAATGGCCATCGGCCAGTCAGTGGATGCTCCTTCTGCCGACAACCTCTTCACGCTGGACCGCAAAGGCTGTATCAGCATCAACAAACTGACCATGCAGGCCTCTGCCGAGGGCGTTTTTGCAGCCGGCGATTGCTCCACCGGCCCGGCAACTGTGGTTGAGGCCGTGGCAGCCGGCAAGAGGGCGGCCGACTCGATCAACCGCTACCTGGCTGGCGCTGCTGTAGAGCCTGATACAAAACCTTACAGCTGCAGCAAAGGCCAGCTGGCTGATATCGACCCCAAAGAATACTCGGGAATTCAGCAGATACCCCGCGTGGAGATGCCCACTCAGGATCCCGGAATCAAGGCAGGATTTGACGAGTACGAGCTGGGCTTCAGCGAGAACATGGCGCAGATCGAGGCGGGCAGGTGCCTGGCCTGCGGCTGCCAGAAAGCCTTTGACTGCACGCTGCGCGACCTTGGCACAGCTTATGGCGTGGACGAGCGCAAGTATGCGGGGCTCAGGCACAAGCGCCCGGTGGACGAGCATGAGCACCCCTACATATTAAGAGACACCAATAAGTGCATACTGTGCGGCCGCTGCGTGAGAATTTGCAGCGAGGTGGTCGGGCTCGGCGCCCTGGGTTTCGTCAATCGGGGCTTTGAAACAGTGGTTGAGCCAGCGCTCGGCCTTCAGTTGCAGCAGACCAACTGCAACTCCTGCGGCCTTTGCATCACGGCTTGCCCTACAGGCGCTATACTGCCTAAAGTCAATCTGCCCAAACCCGGCCCTTGGAAACTGGAAAGCGCCACTACAACCTGCCCTGGCTGCGGGACTGGTTGCAGCATCGAGCTCAACTTCAAAGGTAATAAACTGGTCAAGGTTAGCCCGCCGGGTCAGGCTTCAGCCTACCTGTGCGAAAAGGGTATATTCAACCAGTTGTCCATCAACGGCATCAAACGCGCCACGACGCCCCTGATAAAAAAGGACGGCCGTCTGGTGGCGGTTGGCTGGGAAGAAGCTTTTCAGAAGGCCTCACGCGGCCTGCTGCTGGCCAAAAACAGCACCGGAGGCAGCAGCCTGGCGATGCTGGCATCGCCTCAGCTGACCAACGAGGAAGGCTTCCTGGTGCAGAAGATCGCACGGGCAGCCCTGGCCACCAACAATATCGGCGGCCCTTCGCTCACCCCCATAAATCAGGGGTTCCACAAATATCTTGGCGGGGACCGGTCCACCTGCCAGTATGCCGATTTAAAAAATGCTGATCTCATAGTGTCCTATAACTGCGAGCTCGAGCAAAAATATCCCGTCATCGCCCTGATGGTCAGGCAGGCCATATCAGGCGGCAGCAAGCTGGTTTCGTTGAGCGCCCGGCAGGGCGCCATCGACCTGATGGCCGGAATCAGCTTGAGGGTCAACAGACGCACCAGCGTCGATGTGCTGAACGCTATATTGAGCTACCTCGTGACCTACAATATGGTCGACCTCGATTTTATCAGCCGCCGGCTGTGCGGTCATAAAGAGCTTCTGGCAGAGCTGAAACAGCAGCCACTCACCAGGCTGTGCGATATAGCCTGGGTCAACCCGGCCAAGCTGGTCGAGATAGCCCAGCTCTACGCCCGGGCCAGCAGGCCGGTCATACTGGTGGACGGCGACAGCGTCACGGCCCGGGAGGCGGCTGGCATTAGCCAGCTGGCGCTGATAACCGGCAACGCAGGCAGAAAGGGTGTCGGCATACTTGTGCTCCGCTCCGGATGCAATACGCAGGGACTGCTGGACATGGGTCTCAGCCCCGATTTCCTGCCTGGCCAGGCGCCGTTGGACTCCATGGCCGCCAAGGGCACGCTGGAACTGATATGGCAGAGCTTCGTCCCGGCCGTGCCCGGTATGAGCAATGAAGAGATAATTGAAGGCGTCGGCGGCAGCATCAAGGGCCTTTTAATAATAGGCAATGAGCTCGTCACTTCTGCCAACGCCGCCACATTTTTTAAACCGGGCGTCTTCTCCGTCCTGATTGACGGCGTGGCGCTGGAAAAGCCGCCTTATCCCGACGTGTTTTTCCCGGCCTCACTTTTTGCTGAAAATGAAGGCACCTACACCAGCAGCGAAGGGCGCATAATGCGGTTGAACACGGTTTTCAGGCCGCCTGCAGGCCGCAGGAACTGGGAGATACTGGTCGCCCTTTCCAATGCACTGGGATATAAGATGGCCTGCGATAACCTGGCATCTATCTCGGCGGAGATCAGCCGTGCAGTCCTGGTCTACCGCAACGGGCTGGAGGACGGACAGGTCCACCACTGCTTCCCTCAAAGGTTCGCCGCCTGCGGTATATAAATTGCTGTACCCTGCCTCTCGAATCGATACAAGGTTTACTTACCTGGCATAAATTGGGTATATTTTAACCATCCTCCGCCACTGCCACCCGCGAAAATTAAACTGGATGTGGTCGGTAACAGTAAAACATGCAAAGCCTGGCGCCGATAATCACCCTCTCCTTGCTGCTGGCGGCTGCACTGGCCGGCGGCATGATAGCCCACCGTCTCAAGCAGCCCATCATGCTCGGTTATCTCATCATAGGTATTATTGCCGGCCCCCACGCGCTGGGCTGGGTGAGCGATATTTCGCTCATCGAGATGGCCGCATCCATCGGGGTGGCTTTGCTCATGTTCACCATGGGCCTGGAAATATCACTGTCGCAGCTCCGAGAGACGGGAAGGATTGGCATCTGGGGAGGGCTGGCACAGATTGCGGCCACCTTGGCGCTGGGAACGGTTGCAGGACTCTGGCTTTTCAGGTGGCCGCTCGAACAGTCAGTTCTGTTCGGCCTGATGATTTCCCTGAGCAGCACAGCGGTCTGCCTGAAGATACTGATGGATCGGGGCGAGCTGAGCTCGGTACAGGGGCGTATCATGGTCTCTTTCCTCATCCTGCAGGATGTCAGCGTGGTTGCTATGATGATCGTCTTGCCTGTTATGGGTGGCAGCTCAAATGACATCTGGCTGGCTCTGGGACTTTCACTTGGCAAGGCCATACTGTTTATAGGCATCGCCCTTGTGCTCGGGCAGTGGGTCTTGCCCTGGCTATTCGGGGATGTCGGCGGGGTTCGTTCCAGGGAACTGTTCCTGCTGACCATCCTGGTCCTATGCCTCGGGGCGACAATCGGCACCCAGCTATTAGGCCTGTCAATGGTCTTCGGCGCATTCCTGATAGCCGTTGTATTGCGTTCGACCCGCTTCGTGCACCAGGCCCTTGCCGAGATAACGCCGCTGCGTGATATATTCGCCACCCTGTTTTTCGTTTCCATCGGCATGCTGCTTGACCCCGTATATATACTGAATAATTGGGCCACGGTGCTGTCAATTGTGGCATTGATCATCATCATCAAACTGACGGTTGTCTTCGGCATAGTCAGGGCCTTCGGTTACAACAACAGGATTGCAGTGCTAACGGGCGCGGGCCTGTTCCAGATCGGCGAATTCAGCTTTGTGCTTGCCCAGGGCGGCATGAACGAAGGACTAATTCCAGAGAGTTTTTACTGCCTGATGCTTTCAAGCACTGTCGCCACAATGATCCTCACACCCCTTTCTATCGCCCTCGCTTCCAGCCTCTATCCGAAAATCACTAGTGCTTTGAACCGCCGCAGCATTGCACAGGAAGCATGCCGGCTGCCTGCTGATGAAGAAAAGAAAGAATCAGGCCCGGTGATAATAGCCGGATACGGGCGCACCGGCGAAAACCTGGCGCGTTGCCTGGCGGATGCCAACATACCGTTCCGGGTCATTGATATCGATTCCGGCTGTATAGCATCCGCTAAGAAATGCAGCATGCCGGGAATTTACGGCGACGCCACTAATCCGCTGGTGTTAGCTCAGGCCGACCTTTGTAATGCACTTGCGCTGGTCATCACCTTCCCTGACCACCGGGCCGTTGAGGCAACAGCCAAAAATGCCCTGGCCATCAATCCTCAACTTCAGGTGCTGGCGAGGTTCCATCGCGAGAGGGACGCAAAAATACTCAGGGACATGGGCGTGGCAGAGCTGGTTAATCCTGAGTCCGAAGCCAGCTTCAAATTCCTCAAGCAGGTCTTAAAGCTGTCGGGCATTGATAAACAGGACCGCAAAGAGATAGTTGACCTGGTTCGCCAGGGTAAATAGTCCTTCAGTAAGTCATTCTAGAGAGCGTAGATCTCGTTGCCGAAGGTGTGCACCCAGTTCTTCTTCAAAGCCTCCACCGCTTCTTCCGTCCTGTCCACGCCGATTATGACTATGGGCTGCCCGCTCTCGCCGCGTCCCAGGTACGTATAGAAATACAGCACATTAATATTTAATTCCCTCAGGGGCTTAAGCACGGCGCGCAGCGCGCCGGGATGGTCGGGTATCTCCACGGCTATCACATCATTTTCCAGTATTTTATAGCCGGCGCTCTTTAACACGCTGACCGTCTTCTGCGGATTATCCGTAACAAATCTCACCGTGCTTGTATCCGAGGTATCTGCCACGGAGATAGCGCGTATGTTAATATTTTCCCTGGCCAGGCACTCGCTGACGGACAGGAACATCCCGGGTATATTTTCCAGAATGACCGAGACCTGTTTTACACACATGGCTACCCCCTTAACCTGGCATCAAAATAAGTCGTATCCCGTTCGAAGAGCTTTTTCATTGACATCCACCAGCTTCTTCTTGGCGCTCATCATGCGCTTCAGCGTACCTGCCACACTGTCCAGCTGAACAAGCCCGCTCTTTTTAATGAAGGCGCCCAGCATGACCATGTTGGCCGCCTTGGGGCTGCCGAGCTCATCGGCCATCTTATTGGCGGGCACCCTGATTATCTCGATGTCCCCCCTCACCATCTCTACTTCAACCAGCGATGAGTTGATGAAGAACAGCCCGCCGGACTGTATATGATGCTGAAATTTAACCGCAGACGGCTGGTTCATGGCTACCACGAACTCGGGCGACGAGGCCACCGGCGAGGCGATCTCCTCGTCTGAGATGGCAACGGTGCAGTTGGCCGTTCCGCCACGCACCTCCGCGCCGTAGGCCGGCAGGTACGTGACATTCTTGCCCTCCAGCATGGCCGATTCCGCCAGGTTCAGCCCCATAGAGAGCACGCCCTGGCCGCCGAAGCCGGCCATCAGCGTCTTAATCAGCATCCTTTTTCTCCGTCACGTCCTTGAAGACGCCCATAGGGAACACCTTGCTCATCTCCTCGTCAACCCACTTCCAGGCTTGCACCGGCGTCATCTTCCAGTTGGTCGGGCAGGGCGAAAGTATCTCGACCATGGCAAAGCCGCGCCTCTCCAATTGCATCTGGAAGGCCTTGGCGATGGCCTTCTTGGTTTTTCTTATGTTGACCGGTGAGTTCACACCCACCCGTTCGATATAGGCAACGCCCTCCAGCGGCGCCAGCATCTCGCTCATCCTGATGGGATGCCCTTCCAGCAGGTGGTCACGGCCGTAGGGCGTGGTGGTCGTCTTCATCCCCCTTAAGGTTGTAGGCGCCATCTGCCCCCCCGTCATGCCATATACGGCGTTATTAATGAAGATAGTAGTAATGTTTTCGCCCCGGTTGGCGGCGTGAATGGTTTCGGCTGTGCCTATGCCTGCCAGGTCGCCATCGCCCTGGTAGGTAAAGACGACTATCTCAGGATAAGCCCGCTTAATGCCTGTGGCGACCGCCGCTCCCCTGCCGTGGGCTGATTCCGCCATGTCTACGTCGAAGTAGTTATAGGCAAAGACCGAGCATCCCGGCGGCGGTATGCCCACCGTCTTGTCCTGCAGCCCCATCTCGTCGATGACTTCACAGATCAGGCGGTGCGCCACGGAGTGGCCGCAGCCCGGGCAGTAGTGAAATACCGCCTTCTTGAGCGATTTGGGACGGGAATATATCAGTTTCATTATTTCAAACCCTTCTGATAGTACAGCCTGGATATGACGCGGCCCACCTCGTTGGGATTGGGTATCACACCGCCGGGCCTGCCGTAAAATGACACTTCCCCCTGCCCGGCCAGCGCCAGCTGCACATCTTCGATCATCTGCCCCATATTCATTTCGAATACCAGGAACTGCTCCGTATTCTTGGCCAGCTCCCTGACCTTCTCATCCGGGAAAGGCCAGAGGGTGATGGGCCTGAACAGGCCGACCTTGAGGCCCTCCGCACGCAGTGTCCTGATGGCGCCCTTGGCTATGCGTGCCGCGATGCCATAGGCTGCAACTATCAACCTGGCGTCATCCGTCATGAAAGTTTCGCTGGTAGTCTCCTGCTTCTTTATCAGGGTATAGCGCCTGAACAGGCTCCAGTTTATCTCCTCCAGCTCAGCCGGGTTGGAGGTAAACGTCTTGACAATCTTGCTCGGCCTGCCCTTTGCCCCTCGTAAAGCGCCCTGCCTAATCGGCAGCTCCGCCGGTGCTTCTCTCTTGAATTCCACTGGCTCCATCATCTGGCCGAGTACGCCGTCACCCAGTATTATCACCGGTATCTTGTACGTGTCTGCCAGGTCGAAAGCTCGCTGCGTCAGGTCGGCCAGCTCCTGCACGGACGACGGGCCGAGGACGATGGTTCGGTAATCACCATGTCCACCGCCGCGTGTTGCCTGAAAATAGTCCGACTGGGCGGCCGCTATGCTTCCTAGGCCGGGCCCGCCCCGCTGCATATTCACTATCACCGCCGGCAGTTCACAGGCCGCCAGGTAGGAAATGCCCTCCTGCTTCAAGCTGATGCCGGGGCTGGATGAGGATGTCATCACGCGCGATCCGACCAGGCTGGCGCCGTACACCATGTTGATAGCTGCCAGTTCGCTCTCGGCCTGGACGAAGGCGCAGCCTTTCCTGCGGCTGAGGTGCATGGCCATGTACTCGGTCAGCTCGTTCTGCGGGGTAATGGGATAGCCGAAATAGCAGCGGCAGCCGGCCCTGATGGCCGCTTCGCCGATAGCGCTGTTGCCGTCCATTAGCACCTTAGGCACGGAACACCTCGATGGCCACCTCGGGGCATACCAGGGCGCAGACAGCGCAGCCGGTACATTCACCGTTATCTACAAAAATGGCGCTCAGATAACCTGCGGCATTGAGCTTGTCCGACTGTGAAATTACCTTCTTGGGGCAGAACGTAATGCACAGCTCGCATCCTTTGCAGAGTTCTTTCGATATGGTTATGGAGCCTCGGGCTGCCTTGGTCGTGGTTTGCTTGTCAGACATGATAATCAACTAATGCGGACAACTGTAACAGCCGGCGCACACCGCAATATTTTAGGCTCTACACTAGCAGATGGCAAATACAATGACACGATGGACGCTAATGGTACAGGTCCAGTAAAACCTCTTTAAACGAGTCAGGAGATACGTTCATATCTCCACTGAAGGGAAAGTCCATGATAAGTATGGTAAACAAAATCATAGCGATCAGCACTGACATAAGGGTTGTCATGATCAGTTGCGCCTTCAGGTTCTCCGAGCCGAAGAAAAAAGCGAACACCACGGTGATGATACCGCCAAAGAGCAACACGGCCCACAGCATGGGATGTATGCCGGTCTGCGCATCCAGTATGCGCTGGCGCCTCAGCTCACCTGCATCGTTCATCTTGCTTAAAATCTCGGCGAAGAACGCCTTCTCCGACTCTGTCTTGGGCTCGTAGCTGCCGTAAAGCTGCCAAATCTTATTGGAAATGTCCTGCACTTTGGAGCTGCGCTGGCCATGCGCCAGCAGCTTCCATTCATCGTTAATAACCGCGTCGATGTAGCTGTCCATTTCGGTCTTCATGCTGCTTCTGAAAGGCTCCGACAGTCCGGCTGAGTCACGGTAAATGTCGGCATAGAAATTGGCTTCCTGCACCACGTTGTTGTTGGTTTTATCGAAATTTTGCCAGACGATTACAAGCACATAGGACAGCATGACGGCGTAAACGACGCCGATGGTGGCGAATATTGGCCCAGCAATGTCATGATGGCTCTTGAGAGTTCTGACATTAACAAATCGATGAACAAGTAAAACTCCGCACACGGCTGTGCCGATCGCAATAACCAGTATGACCGAACCGATCAGCCAGGTCGGCACGTTTACCAGTATCCATTGCTGTATGGGCATGTCCGCTCCTCTCATGCCAGGAATTCTGGCAACTGGAATCTATATCAATTGTACCAGAGTAATCAAACATTTATCCGCCGCTCGCCTTGAATACCGAGCCAGCAACAGATATGTAAGTCGACCGCCTGTTCGATTACAGCCTCAAGTCCGCTTCAAAAATAAACTGGCAAATGCACGGTTGACTTGATATGCTATAATAAAATGCTTCGCCATTCGATCGATTGTTTGCTTTATTCCGAGAAGTCTCGAACACGATCAGACCGGGGGCTGGTATCATAGGGGGCTATATTCATGCAACCTGACCCGATGTCGGAGGAACTCAAACACTACGAGTCCGACTTATCCGGGCTGGCTTCACTCATCCAGGCGCTGCTGAATAACACGGGCGCCGGTATTTACATTGTTCAGGACAAAAAGTTCGTCTATATCAATCCATACTTTGAGGAACTGTCCGGCTACACCATGGAGGAGCTTGCGGGCAAGCCCTCGCTGGACCTGGTCCACCCGGATGACAAAAAGCTTGTCCGGCAAAAGGTGGTAGATATACTCAAGAACAGGGCGGCCGACAACACCTACGAGTACAGGTTCCTTAAGAAGAACGGCGAGGTAGTGTGGGTGCTGGAGAGGATTACTTCCATGGAGTACATGGGCGCCAGGGCGGCCATGGGCAGCTTCATGGACATCAACCAGCGCAAGGTGCTGGAAGAAGCACTGGCAACTTCCGAGGAATGGCACCGGGCTATTCTCTCCCAGATGCAGGATGCCTGCTACGAAGTCGACCTCGAAGGCAAATACCTCTTTGTCAATGACTCCATGTGCCGCGGCCTGTGGTATACGCAGGATGAGATCATGGGGCAGAGCTCCGACATGATTGTGCCCGAGTCCGACCGCCAGCTTTGCAGTGATCAGTTCCGTAAGGTTTTTGAGACAGGAAAGCCCAATACCGGCTTTGCCCACAGGGTAAGGCGCAAGGACGGGGCCGTTGGATATGCTGAGACGTCCATTTCCCTGCTGCGCAATCCCCAGGGCGAGCCCTACGCCTTCCTGTGCGTCGGCCGCGATATCACCCAGCGTAAAATGCTCGAGGCCGCGCTGGCAGCCTCCGAAGAGCGTTACAGGACCATCATCGAGCAGATGCATGACGGCTGTTACGGGTTGGACCTGGAAGGCAACTTCATTTTCGTCAACCAGGGTGTTTGCCGTGATACCGGCTACTTGGCCGACGAGCTTATCGGCAAAAGGGGCATTATGGTGGTGCCTGAGGAAATTAGGAAGACGCGTAACCAGGTATATGCCGAGGTGCTCAAAACCGGGGAGCCCAAGACCAGCCTGGTGAGCCAGGTCAGGCGCAAGGATGGCAGCATCATTTTTACGGAATCATCAATCTCACTGCTGCGAAACGCCGCCGGCGACCCCACCGGATTCCTTTGTGTGTCGCGTGACATCACCCAGCGCAAGGCGCTGGAGGAGGCGCTGGCCGCATCCGAAGAGAAATATAGAAGCATACTGGAGCGTATGCTTGATTCCTATTACGAAGTTGACCTGGCCGGCAACTTCACCTTCCTCAATGATTCCACCATTCAAAACCTTGGTTACGACAAAGGTGAGCTGGAAGGCAAGAACTTCAAAATGATCATGCCCGACGATGAGGCCGAGCGGGTCTTCCCCGCCTTCCATCAGGTATATGAAACCGGCCAGCCCAACCTGGGTTTTTCACACAGGATAATACGCAAGGACGGGTCCATCGGTTACGCCGAATCGTCCATCATGCTGCTCAGGGATAAGCAGGGCAGGCCCATAGGGTTCTCAGCATTGGGCCGCGACGTTACCGAGCGCAAGCTGCTGGAAGAGGAGCTCAAGAACTCTGAGGAAAGGTACCGCACCACACTGGAGCAGATGCAGGACGGCTATTACGAGCTCGACCTGCATGGCAACTATACCTACGCCAATAATGCAGCGGAAAAAATCCTGGGTGTCACGCGTGAGAACCTGATCGGCCAGAGCTATCGTCTTGTAGTGCCGGCCGAGGAGGTGGAACCGCTTTACCACGTATACAATGAAGTATACAAGAGCGGCATACCCAACAAAGGGTTTGCCCACAAGATGGTCAGGAAAGACGGAAGCATAATATATTTGGACACTTCCGTGGACCTGCGCCGAAATGAAAAAGGAGAGGTTATAGGCTTCAAGTCCGTAGGCCGCGATGTGACCGGCCGCCGTCAGCTTGAACTCGAGCTGCAGCTTTCCGAGGAGAAATACAGGTCCATACTTGAAGAGATGGAGGATGCCTACTATGAGGTGGACCTCTCAGGCAATTTTCTCTTTGTCAATGAAGCTACCAGCCGCCACACAGGCTACAGCAGGGAAGAGCTGACTACCATGAACTTCCGCCAGATTACTTTCGAGGAGGATATCAACCCGGTATTCACCGCCTTCAACAACGTTTACAGGTCCGGCGAGCCAAATAAAGGCTACTCGCACCGCATGATCAAGAAGGATGGTAATATCGGCTACGTTGAAGCCGCCGTATCCATGCTCAAGGATAAACAGGGCAAGATCATAGGGTTCCGCGCCGTCAGCCGTGATGTCACCGAGCGTAAAAAGCTGGAACAGAAGCTGGCGGATATGGCCACTCACGACTTTCTCACCGGCCTGCCCAACAGGATACTTTTGATCGACCGCTTCCAGGTGGCGGTGGCACAGGCTGCGCGCAACAACTACAAGCTGGCAGTCATGTCACTTGACCTGGACCGCTTCAAGGAGGTCAACGACACACTTGGCCACGCCGCCGGGGACGAGTTGCTCAAGGCCATATCGGGCCGCTTACTGAACGTCCTGCGATCCAGCGATACCGTGGCCAGAGTGGGCGGAGACGAGTTCCTGCTGCTGCTTCAGGAGATTCATTACCCTGAGGATGCCACGCTGATAGCTGAGAAAATCCTGGAATCTTGCAAGGAGCCGCTTCATGTCGCCGGTAACGAGCTGTTCATATCCAGCAGCATCGGCATCGCCCTCTTCCCGGATAACGGAGAGACCCTGGATATGTTAATGCGCAAATCGGACGCCGCCATGTACTATTCAAAACGCAACGGCGGCAGCCAGTTCAAGATCTTCAACGGCAGCGACCAGCTGGAGCTCAGCCACTAGGCTTCTCAGCCCCTGCAACCCCACGGCCAATTCTGCGATAGAACACCCTTTTGGCAATTTCCGCCGAGCCAGCATATAGTAAAACGATTACTCCGACTATGGCCAGGAAATACGGCGGCAGGGGAGCAAAGCCGAACAGGGACCCCAGGCTGGTATAAGGCAAAATCACCACTGCAATTACCACCAGCAGCGTAACTATCACCAGGTATCGGCCCGGCCTGCTCCTCCAGAAAAACCTGCGAGTCCTCACCACCAGCACTATCATCGCCGCCGAGACGACGGACTCAACAAACCATCCGGAGCGGAACTGCTCCGGCGAGGCACCCAGCAGCACCAGCAATACGCCGAAGGTGATGAAGTCGAACACCGAGCTGAGCAGCCCGAAGACCACCATGAAGCTGCGGATGAACTTGATGTCCCACCTACGCGGCCTTTCCACCAGCTCCCTGTCGACATTATCGGTGGCAATGGTCATCTCGGGCAAGTCCGTCAGCAGGTTGGTCAGCAATATCTGCTTGGGCAGCAGGGGCAGGAAATTAATTATCAGGGAGGCCCCGGCCATGCTGAACATGTTACCGAAGTTGGCGCTGGTGGCCATGAATATGTATTTAAGTGTGTTGGCGAAGGTGGACCTTCCCTCGCGCACCCCGTCTTTCAGCACTCCAAGGTCTTTTTCCAGCAGGACGATGTCGGCTGCCTGCTTGGCCACATCCGCCGCGCTGTCGACCGATATGCTGACATCGGCCGCATGCAGCGCCGCGGCATCGTTAATCCCATCCCCCATAAAGCCGACCACGTTGCCCGCCTTTTTGAAAGCCGAGACTATCAGCTCTTTCTGATTGGGATCGACATGCGCAAAAATATCCGTGTCCCTGACCTTCCTGATCAGGGCCTCGTTGCTCATTGCAGTGATCTCCTGGCCCGTGAGGATGCCTGCCCTGCCGTATCCGATCTGCTCACCAACGTGGGCTGCTACGAAGCGGTTATCCCCGGTTATTATTTTCAACGCCACGCCGGCCCGGTTCAAATCGTCCACCGTGGCCTTAATCGAATCCTTGAGCGGATCATGAAACACCAGGAATCCTGAGAACGTCATATCTGTCTCCTGGCCGGCGTCCATTCTTTGCAGGGCTCCCGCCTGTTTATAAGCCACAGCCAGCGTCCTGTAGCCTGTGCTGCTCAAGTCCCGGTAACGGCTTGTGATATCTCCTTCGACTGTGGCAGAGTCCACGACCTTGCCTTTTGCATCTTCCGCTTTGGAGCAGATTGCCAGAATATTCTCCACGGCACCCTTGGTGATCATGGTCGCTGTGCCGTCTTTCTCAACCAGCACGCTCAGGCGCTTACGCACAAAATCATACGGAACCTCGTCCAGCTTGCGGTATCCCGACAAATTGAACTTGTGGGCGGCCAGTATGGCCTCGTCCATGGGGTTGGCGAAACCGGTTTCCATAGCTGAATTCAGGTAGGCCAGCAGTAGTACCCTCTCATTGTCCTTACCGCTTATGTCGATGGCTTCATGCAGGTGCACCGTGCCCTCCGTCAGCGTGCCGGTCTTGTCAGAGCAGAGAATGTTCATGCTGCCGAAGTTCTCAATGGATGCCAGCCGCTTGACTATCACCTTCTTACTGGCCATTTTACCGGCCCCGTGGGCCAGATTGATGCTTATAATAGCCGGCAGCAGCTGAGGAGTAAGCCCCACCGCCAGCGCCAGTGCGAACAGGAACGAATCCAACACAGGCCGCTTGAAAAAAACATTGATGGCAAAGATAGCAAATACCAGCAGCAGCGTAATCTCCATTAACAGGTAGCCGAAACGCCTGATGCCATGCTCGAACTCCGTTTCGGCCGGGCGCAGCCTCAACTTCTCCGCTATGCCGCCGAACTCCGTGGCACGTCCCGTTGCAACCACCACCGCAGTCGCAGTTCCGCTGGTGACGTGAGTGCCAAGGTAGAGCGAGTTGGTGCGCTCGCTTAAAGGGGCACCCGGCGGCAACACGCCGGTGCTCTTCTCCACAGGATAGGTCTCGCCCGTGAGGGAAGCTTCATCGATAAAAAGGTTTCTGGACTCGATTATCAGGCTGTCGCCCGGTATCACGTCTCCTGCCTTGAGCAGCACAACATCGCCGGGGACTATATCTGCCAGCGGGATAGCGGCCGGCTTGCCGTCGCGCAGCACGGTCACCCTGATCTGCACCATGGCCAGCAGCCTGGAGACTGCATTGGCCGCACCCCTCTCCTGCCAGAATCCCAGCAGCCCGCTGATCAAAACGATGGCTAGAATGATGCCGGCATCAACGGCGTCTCCCAGGAAAAAGGCCAGCAGCGTGGCGAACAGCAGTATTAATGTGATAGGGCTCTTAAACTGGCTGAGCAGCAGTCCCAGCGGGCCAAGGCGGTTTTCGGGCTTTAATAAGTTTGGCCCGTAGTATGTCCGCCTGGTAGCAGCTTCCTGCGACGTCAATCCCTGCCGCGTTGTCTTAAGAATGCCCATTAAATCCTGGACGGGCATATCCCAGAAGGTGTTAATTTCCTCTTTCACAAATCTTCCGCTGCGTCAAGAAATACAGGCTTCAGCACTCAAGTTAAGTTTAATCGGTAGGCCGATACCCTGCCAAATAGTATTATTGCAGGTATTTCAATATCCCGCTTCATCGGGTATACTTATTTACTTGGTCTGCAATCCTGATCTGGGAGGAGAGATGGAAATTACGGTCTGCACCAAGGAAGATTTCGACAGCATACTTATCGATTACGGCGATTTCTGGGACCACGACAGGGTGGTGGCCCTGCATCACCCGACACTTATCAATGAGTTCGGCGACAGCGCCTTTGTCATGAAGGAAGACGGCCGGATTGTAGCCTACCTCTTCGGCTTCCTTTCGCAGACCGGCCCGGTGGGCTACGTGCAGCTGATAGCAGTCAGGCAGGATTGCCGCCGCCGGGGGCTGGCCAAAGCCCTCTACGCGCACTTCACCAAGTATGCTCTGGCCCATGGCTGCAAGCAGCTAAAGGCCATAACCAGCACGAAAAATACATTGTCGATCGCCTTTCATCGCAGCATCGGCATGGAGCTCCTGGGGGAGACTACGGAAACGGGCGTGACCGCAGTACGCAATTATGCCGGCCCGGGCAAGCACCGCGTAGTATTTCGCAAGGACATCAAGTAGTACATCGGAAGAGGAGCCGGCATGATAAACCGCCAGAACGTAGACGTAGGAGTGCTTAACTTCAGGCAGACCATCGAAGGCATGCCCCTGGTCTTTCAGCCGGAGGTGGCCGGAGACCTCAAGGCCGTAATACAGTTCAACGCCAGCGGACGGCAGCCGGGGAAATACCACCTGTGCATCGACTCCGGCAGGTGCACCTTCCATAAAGGACCTGCCGCACAGCCTTCGCTGACCATCAACACACCGTCCGAGGTCTGGCTCAGGATCAACGCAGGAGAGTTCACCGGCGCCGAGGCATTCATGCAGGGCCTCTACACCATCCGGGGTGATGCCGACCTTCTAATCCGCATGCAGGAGCTCTTTCATCGACCGGACGATTTTACAGTTCAGGTAATCGGCCAGCGGCCGGCCGGGCCGCTGCCCCTGCGCGGCATAAGCTGGATGGCCCTGCTCTTCATGCCCTGGACACTGCTGCTGTTTACCTTCGAGATTCACGCCGTGAGCTACTGGATAAGCCTGGGCATACCTATACTGGCCGCTGCCTTTATTGTCGTTTACCGCTCCATATTTAACAGGCCGCTCTGGATCGAGGTCGCCAGCCTGGCCTTTTTTCTGACCCTGGCCGTTCTGGGCCCCATCCTGCAGTTGCCGCTAGTCATCCGCTGGGGCTCGATTATTGGACTGCTAATCATGGGAATCATCTGGCTGGTTTCTCTGACCCCTCCCTTCAAGCTACCCCTTACAGCTGAGTATTCCAAGTGGCATTTCGTAAGCGGACTATGGGTGAACAGCATGTTCATACAGCCGAATATGGCTATAACGCTGGTCTGGGGCTGGCAATTCGTGCTCTCGGCCGGGCTGGGCATCGTCGCCAGGACGAACCTTATGCTGTTCTGGCCCTTGACTGCGCTGCGCCTGCTGTTGCTCGTGCCGGCCTTCGTCTTCTCCTTCCGCTACCAGAAGAGGGCGACGGCCCGTGGCTTCAAAGACATAGACAGGACCATCCAGGCAATGAGGATCTGGTCGTATATCGGTTTGGCATTGGCTGTCGGCTGTTTGTGTTACCTATTTTTCGCCTTTCAGCTTGCCGCCTGATATATGGCGCACCGCACTGTAGAGCGGCTTCAGCCTGCCGTACATTTTCAGATATACCTGATGGTACAGATGGTCGTACACGGCGTGGGTACTGGCGTCGGGCTCGAACGTCTGCCCCACGTGCGTCATCTCCTTCACAGCGGTGCTGAAATCCACATGCAGCTTCACGCCCACAGCCGCGTCCATGGCCGCGCCAAGTCCGGAAGCCTCGTAGACGTGCGGCCTGGCAGCAGGCATTCCGAAAATATCCGCTGTCAGTTGCATGGCCGCGTCGCTCTGGCTTCCGCCGCCGGCCACGCGCAGATCGGTTATCTTCACGCCGCTGCGCTTCTCGGTACGGTCTTTGCCCTCCTGCAGCGCATAGGCCAGCCCTTCCAGCATGGCCCGGTATATATGCGCACGTGTATGCACATCGCCGAACCCTATTATGGCGCCGCGCGCCTCAGGCCCCGGAAATACCAGGCCTGGCGACCAGTATGGCTGCAGCACAAGGCCCTGCGAGCCGGCGGGCACCGACCGCACCAGCTCATCGAACAGGGCCTCCGGCTCGATGCCCTTCTCGGCTGCCAGGCGCCGCTCCATCAGGCCGAACTCCTGCTTGAACCAGCTCACCATCCAGTAGCCGCGGAAGATCATTATCTCGAAGTTATACAGCCCGGGCACCGCCGAGGGGTAAGGCGGTATCAGCGGAATGACCTCAATATATTTATCATGAGTTGTGTTTATAGTGGCGGTAGTGCCGTAGCTCAGGCAGGCCACGTTGGGCTCAAGCGTGCCGGAGCCCAGAACTTCACAGGCCTTATCGGCGGCGGCGGCAATCAGGGGCAGGCCGGCCGGTATGCCTGTGGCTTCCGCGGCGGCTGCGCTTATCTCGCCCAGCGCCTGAGCCTGCGGCACCAGTTCCGGCAGCATCCCCGGCTCCACCGGGACCGCCTGCCACTTCCAGCCCCATTTCGGCTCCCAGTTCTGGTTCTTATAGTCGAAGGGGATATAGCCCACCTGGCATCCCGTCGAGTCGACGAACCTGCCCGTCATCAAATAGGTGAGATAGCCGGACAGCAGCAGGAATTTATACGTTTTATTCCAGATATCCGGCTGGTGCTTGATAAGCCAGTTAGCCTCGGCCTCGGCCTGTAGATAGGCCACGGTATCGCTGGCCCCCGCCAGTGCAAAGAGTGCGCCCCACAGGCCGCGCAGCGGCGGCACGCCCTCGGCGCGCCGCTGGTCCAGCCAGATAATGGCCGGCCTGAGCGGCTCTCCCCTCTCATCCACGTTGACCACGGTGCCGCGCTGTGTGGTCAGCGCCACGGCCGCAATGCTCTCCTTCCTCACACCGGGCTTTTGCCACAGGCCCTGGCAGGCCTGGCAGATGGACTCCCAGAACATCTGAGGCTTCTGCTCCGCCAGCCCCGGCGACTCGGAATAGTACGGCTCGTAGGCCACGCGCTGCTTGGCCAGAAGCTTGCCCTGCGGGTCGAACAGCAGCGCCCGCACGCTCTGGGTGCCCACATCGATAGACAGCAGATTCTCCGCCATGGCTTGCCTCCTCTTATATCACTTCCTGAATCCCCAGCGTTTGCTCCTCTGTTCCTCGGACATGTCCAGCCCCAGGGTGCCGCCGGGATTCATTACATGGTGCGGATCGAAATGTTCACGTAAAACCCGTATCACGTCCATTTGTGCCTTGCCTATCTCCGCCTCCAGCCACGGCCCGGTCTGTTTGCCGATGCCGTGATGGTGGCTCATGGCCGCGCCCGATTTTAACACGGCTTCCAGCACGCCGTACTGTAGCTCAAGATATTCGTTGATAGCGGTCATCCTGGCCACGAAAATAAAGTACAGGTTGCCGCCCTGCGGGTAGGCATGCGAGAGGTGCGTCATGCAGATGGTCTTTGGACGCTGCTTGATATAAGAGCGCACGCTCTCGTGCACGCGGGACAGGTTCTCCCAGGTCACGGCGCACTCCAGCGTATCGATCAGCACGCCGTAGTCCATCAGGTCCTCGCGCATGAAGGGGTCGGTAAAGCGGCTCTTCTCCCAGGCCTGCGTCACCTTGGCGATGGTCAGGTTGAAGGCATGGTAACGACCGCATATCTGCCTTACCCGTCCGTCCACCAGCTTTGTGAAAGGACGGTCTCCGTCGGCTGTTCCCAGCAGTATGCAGCGCTGCATCGGCAGGTAGCCCAGCCCGCGCAGCACTTTATCCACGGGCGTGCCGTGAACGTGGTACATGCGCATGGCCACATCCGTCTCTTCCGGGTCCGAAAGCCTGAAAACGGACGGGAAGCCGAACTCACCCTGCATCACCTCCCGGCAGGCCGCCAGCGCATCCTCCCATGTCTTGAATAGATAGGCAAAGCGGCGCCGGTTCTCCGGCATATGGCGGCACAGCCTGAGCGTGACGGACGTCAGCACGCCAAAGGTGCCTTCGCTGCCTATCATGATCTGGTCGAAATCGGGTCCCGTGGCTGAGCGCGGGAAGTCCAGCGTTTTAAATTCTCCCACGGGCGTAACATACTCCTGGGAAATGACCATGTCCTCTATCTTGCCGTAGTAGGTGGAGTTCTGGCCGGCGCCGCGCGTGACCACCCAGCCGCCCACGCAGGAATGCTCGAAGGACTGCGGGAAATGCCCGACGGTATAGCGCCTCTTCGCCCCCAGGGTTTGCAGTGCATTGTTCAATATGCGCTCCAGCTCCGGCCCCGTTATGCCCGGCTCGACGGTAACGGTCTGGTTTATTTCATTGACGGACAGCACGCGGTTCATGTGCGCGTACATATCCAGGCAGACGCCTCCGTTCACGGCTTCCTTGCCCCTGGTCACGCTGGAGTTGCCTGCCGCCACGTAGAGGGGCAGCCTGTTCTCATCGCAATATTTCACCAGCCTGGCCACGTCGTCCCTGTTGCGCGGCCTGACGACGGCGTCCGGAAGGTTTTCCACCACTTTATGCCGCAGGCGCAGTGCATCTATCATGCCGCTGCCGTAGGAGAGGCGGGTGCGTTCATACGTATCCAGCGACACATTCTCCGGGCCGGCCATGCCTTTCAGCGCCTCGATCTGGGCTGCGGGCAGGCGGGAGGGGACATCGACAGTAAAAGTTTCCATGCCCAGGTCCGGCTTTTTAAAGTCGTCATCGGTCATGCCGAAGGTGTCCTTCAGCAGCCGGTACATGCCGGCGTTGGGATGTTTGAAGCCGGCGGGGTCGCCGTATTTGAAGAGGCTGCGGAAGGAGCGCTCGGGCGCTACCCGTTCACACCAGGCGGGAGTAAATTCATCATTCCTTGCCATCTTACCTCCTCCGCAAGAATGTCAGTTGATTATATCAGGCTTTTATCCCGGCCTGGGGCTGTAGTAGCGCTGCCAGGTATTCAAATAGCTCTGCGCCTCCTGCTGCCAGCGCTGGTCGCTCCAGTCAAGGGCAGCCTGCGTAATTGAGCGTATCCGTTCCAGGTGTTCCCTGGCGCCATCCGGCAGGAGCATGCCCAGCCTTACACGGCGCAGCAGCAGGTCGTCCAGGTGGACGACTGCCTCGTTCTTGGCCGCCCAGCGCAGCTCGGCCCAGACGTTCGGCAACGTACCGATTCGCTCCAGGTCGCCGGCTCCAGCCCCGTTTATCAGGCCGCGCGTGTCTTCCCCGTAGCGTCCCGACAGGTAGGCCAGTGTGCCCGCTGCGATATTGGGGGCCGTTGTATCTTTTACCCTGGGGAATACCCGCTTGCGCTTGATTGAAAGCGGGCGGTTAAGCTGTTTGAGCACGGCCATCACGGCCTGACGCGACATGATGCGGAAGGTGGTGTACTTGCCGCCTGTTATGGTTACCATGCCCTCTTCTTCCCACAGGGCGTGTGCGCGCGATTCCTTGGAGGCTGTATCAGCGCCGCCGGCTATTATCGGCCTCAGGCCGGAAAATGACGATATTGCATCGGAAATAGACAGCTTGACGCCGGGGAAGAGAGCGTTGGCCGCTTCCATCATGTATCCTGCTTCGTCTACGCTCATAAAAGGCTCGGCATGTGTCTCGTCTAATTTAGTATCCTGGTCCACTTCGGTGGTTCCCAGTATGATCGTGCCCTCCCAGGGTATGACGAACATGGCGCGCTTATCATGCGGGTGCAGCAGGGTAAGCGCCTCTCTCATGGGCAGCTTTTCAAAGGGGAAAATGATGTGGCTTCCCCTCACCCTGCGCAGCCTGGCAGGCTGCCCGATCTGCCCGCGCAGCTGGTCGGCCCAGGGCCCGGCCGCGTTCACCACCACCCGGGCCTTGACCTGGACGTCTTTCCCCTCGGGGTTGGACATGTCCTTTAATACGGACCCGCATACACGGCCGCTGTTATCGCGCAGCAGCTTCTCAGCTTTTACGTAGTTAAGCGCCGTACCGCCGGCCTTGACTGCCTCTTTCAAAACGCGCAGCACCACACGCGAGTCGTCCATAGCGGCATCATAATACAGGTAGCCGCCCATCAGGCCGTCACTCACCAGCTCGGGGCATTCCTGCAGCACCTTCTTAGGGCTGAGCTTAAAGTGGTCCCACTTGGGGGCCAGCAGGTCGTAAATTCCGATGACCACGCTTATCTGGCGGCTGGTGGCATGGTAGCTGGTAAAATTGGGGAAAATGAATCCGAGCTTGGTCACCAGGTCCGGCGCTTCTTTCATCAGGCGCTCACGTTCCCGCACCGATTCCTGCGTCACCTTATATTGCTTGTTCAGTATGTAGCGCAGGCCACCGTGGATCAGCTTGGACGAGCGGCTGGAAGTGCCGGATGAAAAATCATTGGCCTCTACCAGAAGTGCCTTCAGGCCGGCAGCTGCGGAGTGCAGCAGCACGCCGGCCCCGGTTATCCCGCCTCCGATGATGAGAACGTCCCATGGCTGGTTAAGTTCGCCCCAGGTCTGCAGGCGCCATTCTTTATTAAACATGTGAGCTCCTTTGGTTGACTGGTTAATTAATTATAGCGCCTATTGGATGGCGGCATCATTCCCTGGTCCGCACAGCTATCAGCAGCAGGCCCGGGCCTCCGTGGGCTCCCAGGGAAGCACCCATTTGGCTGACGATGACGTTCGAAGCCGGGGACAGCAGGCTGATTTCCTGCCTGAGTTTTTCCGCTGCCTGATGGGCCGCGGCATGGGCTATGCCTATTTCCTGCGCCGGCAGCGTTCTTTTAACGAAATCCACCAGCTTTTCCACGCCCTTAGAATAGGTCCGGACCGCTCCGGCCAGTACGACCTCTCCATTCCTGAAGGTCAGCATCGGCCTGATGTTCAGTATGCTGGCGATCTTGCCGATGGATTTGTTGATGCGCCCACCTGCCACAGCATATTTAAGTGTGTCGAACATGCTCAGCATTTTTACCTGCGACATGGCCTTCCTGGTCTCGTCCAACACCTCGCTCAACGAACCGCCGGCTCTGGCCATCCTGGCGGCTGCCACGGCTATCAGGGCCAGGCCCATGGAGTTGACCCGCGAGTCTACTACTTACACCCTGATCTTATCCGCCAGCGCCCTGCCGGCCTCCAGCGCAGCATTGCAGGTGCCGCTCAGCTTGGAAGAAATGTGAATGGAGACGATTGCCTCGCACTTCTCTGCCAGCCTGCCGTACAGGCTCTCGAAATCCAGGGGCGTAGGCTGCGAGGTGGTTGGCATGGAGGCGCCTGATTCCAGCCTGCGATAGACCTCATCCGGCGTTAAGTCCAACCCGTCCTGGTAAGATTTCCCGTCCCATATTATATAAATAGGCTGGACCTCTATGCCCAGGGACTGTGCCAGGTCTGCCGGTAAGTCCGACGTGCTGTCGGTCACAATTTTAATCATGTCGCTGTCAATCCTTAATATTCATTGGGATGGGAATTGGGCCGCCCATATGAATGCGTCCATAATGCCCGTCTGGATGACGAACAGTACGCTGCCGGCCACAGCCAGCCAGTAGCTCCAACCAGGTTCGCGCTGGTTGAGCGTCAGCAGGGCCGCCACCATGCCAAGTGAGGCCAGCCCAACTACAAAAAGCACGATGCGTACGGCAGCCCACATCCAGGCATTCGGCGCATCGATGTAGTTGAAGGTCAGCGGCATCCACAGCGCCGAGGGCAGCAGTATGGCAATGATGATGACCGTCAATATCTCATACCCAAAAAAATTGCCTATCAGCGCTTTTTTGTCGTCAAGCTGGAAAAGTATGAAATAGGCCAACAGCAGGTAGCCTATGGCGGCCAGCGGCATTGTCACCAGGTTAACCGACTTCACCAGGGATGTAACGCTTCCCCAGAGCTTATCTCCCATGCCTGGATGGGTGGCCAGCCCGATTATATAGCTGCCAATAACAGCTATTCCGCCGACTACGTTCACAGCCAGGAAGATTATTTTCTGCATATCCATTCCGGCACCTCCACCGATGTTATTTCCAGCTGCCGTCCTTAAGATTTAATGTCACGTTGTTGTCCGGCGGCGGGAGGTCCTTCCACAGCCCGTATATCAGGTCCTTGCGGAACTGTATCACCAGCCAGGCCAGCGGGCTCAGTCCGCTTTCCCGGATTACCTGCTGGCCGGGTGGCAGGCTCTCGTCGCCGCCGTAATGTGCCTCAAAGGCCTTGGCGATATCTCCGCTGAGCGTTTCCGCCTCGGACCTGCCGATCTTATAGCCCATCAGCGTATTGACGGCTATGCCGGCTATGCCTTCCTCCAGGTATGCCTTGGCATATTCCTGGAAATCGGTGGGGTGCGAGGGTATGGCGGTTACGCGCTCGCTGCGTATGGCGGCCTGCTGGTCAGCGCCTATGTTGACAACGCGGTAGGGGCAGGGATAGGTCACCGTCGATCCCGTCTCCACATCGAACAGGAACTTACCGTCGTCCCATTTAGCCTCGGTCACGTCCTGAGCGTGAAAATGGCCGGTGAATACCAGCCGTACATTATATTCAGCAAACATCTTTGATATGGCCTGGTAATCGTCCACAATGTATTCCCCGTAATTCTTCTTCTGCCCGTTGAAGTGCTCAACCGTGCCGTGGTGCATCATGACGATGACAGCCTTGTTTTCACGCGCTGCCTGCGCCAGGGTCGACTCTATCCACTGCAGCGTGGCATGGCTGAACTTGCCGCCGACTATCGGCTCCTTGTCAGGCACGTTATCCTTGTACTCGCATGAGTCCAGGCACAGCAGCCACAGGCCGGGCACCGGTTCCGCTAAATAGCTTAAGGAATCGCTGTCGCTCTTGATGGCAGAGTTAAATCCGTAATCGGCGTAGATCTGCCTGAACTGTTCGGGGGTGATATTGGCGACGTGCTGCACTGAATCCCCCACGTACCTGAAGGCCCATCCGTTATTGATGTCGTGGTTTCCCGGTACAACGTAGATTGTCTTACCGGCCGCTTTCAACTGGCCTAAATATTTTGCCGCCAGCTGGTGAGATGCCAGCTCCCCGTCCTTGGACAGGTCGCCCGGCACCAGCACGATGCCGGCTTTCAAGTTACTGATGGAGGCTATGGCAGAATCGAAGATCTGGCTGCTCTCCCTGAGCAGCTTACGGTCCTTGGCCAGGTAATCCTCGAAAGCCTTGCCGGTCGTTCCCAGCGACGTGTCATAGACATGCGGGTCGCTGAAGACCGCCAGGTTAACCTCCGGGTAGGCTGCAGCATTTTTCAATGACAGCACCAGCGCCGGGCCAGACTCGTAGTTGAACTTGGGCGCGGGCGCAGCGCAGGCCACCAGGCTGAAAATTACCAGCAGACAGAAGGCGGCATTGAGGATTTTAAGCGCAGGCTTGCACAGCTTCATATAAACACCTTCCCTTTCAGATTTATGCTCGGCTCTGCGCTAAATATACTACCCGCGGACGGTCGTCGGCAAGGCTGATAGGCACCCTGGCTGAAACGTCATTGCGAGTCCCGATACATCGGGACGAAGCAATCTCCCTTGCCGTACCATTGCTAACGCAGCAGAAGCAATCTTCTGAACGAAGGGAAATCCAGACCTAATGCCATGAGATTGCCGCGGGACTTCGTCCCTCGCAATGGCATTTTTTTCACGTCATTGCGAGTCTCGATACATCGGGACGAAGCAATCTCCCCCGGCGTTACATATCATTTCGACGGATTTAAAACCCTTCCCACGAACAGCACGGTGCCGGTCTTTATGTCCCTTATTACGAAGATGAAGGGCCGGTCTATCTTCACTTCCAGCGGCGCAGCGGGTATGGCGGTGGCCCGCATGATGACGGCCGTGGCTGCAGCCGCCTCCGTGCCGGACTCGTCAACGGCTACGTAAGCCTTATGTATCACGTCGGAGATATACAGGTCCGGCTCCCCGGTCATGCCTGAGAAATCCGCCGCGTCCGCGAAAGCCAGAGGCATGCCCAGGTCTGACAGCACCCTGTTGAGGTTGAAGGTGGAATCGAACTTGAAGCGCGGCAGGCTCAGGGCGATACGCCGGGAAAAGAGGTCCTTGATAATGCCGTTATATTTTTCGGAGGTCAGGCCGGCTTCAAATTGATTGAATATTCCAGTGTCGGGCATTATTACCACCATGGAGAGCTCGCGCCCGTCGTAAGGCAGTTCCACGGCCTTATAGCCGCTGCCTTCGGCATAGCCCATGCCCTCAGTCTGGTGCATCGTCGGCACGCTGACCTGCGTCTCGTCCAGCAGGTTGAACTTGTCATCCTGTGTAGCGCTCTTTTCGAAAACCTCGGCCCAGGCGGCGTTGAAGTAGATGGCATTGGTCAGCACCAGCCTGGTGCGGGGATCGATAGCTCCAAAAGGAATCAGGTCCTGGATCTTGTCCTTCGTCTGGTCGCTGACCCACTGGTTTATGGTCAGCCGCGAGGGCTCGGGCGCACTCCTGAAATCCAGCACCCTCAGGCCTGCGCCATAGTTTGCCGCCAGAAGGTCCAGGTATTGCTGCAGAAACGCATATCCTTTCTGCCCCCAGATGGCGTTGACAATGTTGAGCTTGAAGCCCTGGCCTTCCTTGTCCCTGGCGCCCTGGCCGCGCTTTGCCAGATCCTCGTCCAGGCCGTTGAAGCTTGTGTGCAGCTTGTCCTGAGGCAGCGTGAACTGCATGGCCTGCGCCATCTGCTGTTCCGTGGCGCCCCGCGCTCCGCCGTAGGTCATGGCCAGTGCAACAGATATGCTGTAAGGAGAGTAGAACAGGTTGCCGGGCTGGTCCCTTTCAGCCCGGTAAAGGTTGAAGGCAAAGGCGGTGTTGCCGCTGACCAGCGCAGCCAGGTCAGCCTGGCTCAAGCCGGAGACGACTTCCCTCGGCTTGTTCGACTGCAACACATCGGCCGAGGCTGGCTGGTTGCAGGCCGGGGTACATGTCAGCAAAATGATTATCAGTCCCGTAATATAAAAGAGCCTGGATCTCATGTTCCACCCCCTGTTTTAAGTGTACAGCAAGAAAAACGCAAAAGACACTGGAAAGTTTATCGCTGCAGGTTTATCATTTATTGTTGGGTGGCAGGTAAGTTATGTTTAAACCCATAGCAGCCGCATTTTGTGCACTTTTGATTCTGACGGTATCGGCGGGTTGCGCTGACACGGCGGAGAATATCCGGCTGGTGAACGCCGCAGTGGACGTCCAGAAGGTAATTCAACAGGAGCTGGATTCGCTGGACAGCGAAGTCGCCTCTGCCGCCAGTCAGCTTTCAGCCGCCGGCCTGAGTGGGCCCGAGGCCGAGCAGGTGCTTGTGACGCTGTTCTTCAACCATATTTACCTGGTTGACTGCTGCACCGTCGGGACTGACGGGAAGATCGTCACCGTCGTACCGGATGCTTACAAAAGCGTCGCCGGCTCGGACATCAGCAGCCAGGAGCAGGTCATCAGGCTGAAGCAGACCGGCAAGCCCGTTTTAAGCCACATCTTCAAATCGGTGGAAGGTATAGACGCGGTGGACCTGCAGCACCCGATATTTTCCCAGAAAGGCCAGCTGATCGGCTCGGTCAGTGCCATGTTCAGGCCGGCCAGGCTCTTCGACCTGATCGCCAGGCCCGCCGTCAAGGATGCAGCCGTGGAGAAAATATGGGCCATGCAAACGGACGGCTGGATCATCTATGATTACGATGCCGCCGAGATAGACACCAACCTGTTCCAGGACCCGCTCTACCAGCCCTACACCAGCCTGATTACGCTGGGAAGGCAGATTGCAGACCGTGCCAGCGGCTGCGGCGGCTACGAGTTCCTCAACCTCGGCATGGTCGAGCCCGTTAAAAAGCAGTGCTGCTGGACCAATGTGAGCCTGCACGGCACTGACTGGCGCATCATGGCAGTCCAGGTCATCAGCGCCGGCAAATAAACAGACGGGGGAAACCGATATGCTTGGGACTGCTTATTACTACATAGCCATGGCCTGCACGCTGGTCGGCTGGGCGGCGCAGTTTTACACCACCATCATAAAAAAGCAGAACAACATCAATCTGCTTCTGCCCCTGTTCTATGGGCTGGCCTGCATCTTCTTCGTCATAGATACTGTTTCAGCCAGAAATGTGCTCGACACCATTGTTAACTCGGTCACAGCCGTTCTGGTGCTTGCCTTGCTCACAGTTTTTATACTCCGCAGGAAGCGCTGACCTGCAGCGTGATTTACCCGCCCTATCATGCTATCACTATAATTAATACAGGAGGTATGTCATGAGCGGGAAATTACGCATGATGGGCATTGCGATTATCATCCTGGCGGTGGCGGCGCTGGCCATGGGAGCGACCTTTCTGTACCAGGGCTTCAGCAAACAGGCCTTTATCGTGGGCGCCATGCAGCAGGAGAACGTTAAGCTTTCAGACCTGGGCGTGACCGGCCCCAACGCCGGCCGGCCGATAATTGATGCTGAAACCGCGCAGATCGCCGCGGACACTATCAGGGAGCATCGCCGTACGATAGCTTCATCCTATGGGGCGCTGCTGGGCGCAGGCAAGTTCGACCCCACCAATCCTAAAGATTTGCTCTATGCGCAGGCCGTCAACCTTGAGAACTACCTTTACCTGGGCGTGCTGGGGCTGGGTGTAACCGCCATAGCCGAGGCAGCCGGCGGATTCATGCTGGTGGTTGCCGTTGCCCTGGGCATTATGGGCTTCGCCCTCATCGCCCTCTCCAGGAGCGGGCCGTTGCTGGTGGCGTCAGGCTAGCCCTTGGCCTGGGCCTGCTGGTAGGTCTCCTTAATCCAGATGGTCACCAGGAACGATCCCACCATCAGGACCGCCAGCAGAGAAAGCGGGGCCACGAAGTTGCCCGTCTCCGAGCGCAGGCCCTCCATGGTCGGCACCAGTATCACAGCCGCTATATTGCCCAGCAATTGCAGGTATCCCACCGATACGCCGGCGTACTTCGGCCCTGTAATCTCAGCCGACATGGTGAGCATGATCGGCAGCGCGGCGATGAGGAAAAATCCCAGAAAGATTCCGTTGACCAGGTTGGCCGTGTAGCCGCGTATAAAGATCATGGCCGTGATGCAGACGGCGCCTACGACCGGTGCGGCCATCAGGAAGGGCTTGCGGCGGCCGATCTTGTCGGAGACCAGCGGTATTACAAAGCAGCCGACCAGGCCGCTAAGTATCAGGACGGCCGAAATATTACCGGCGTCGGTCAGCGCGATGTTGTGCAGCTCGTTCAGTATCTTCTCCAGCCAGGTCGCCAGCCCGTTGAACACGCCGATTCCCACCATCGCAACGAAGCCCAGCATTAGGAAGTTCCTGTTCTTGAGTATTACGTTGATGCCTCCCCACTTAACCTCGGACATGTCCGCATCCGGCGCCCTGGAGGGCGTGAGCGGACGTTGTTTGACCAGGAAGATGAAGGCCAGCGTGCCGAGTACGCCTGCTATGCCATAGACCCAGAGCATGGGGGAGAAGCCCATCTCCTGTACCAGCACAGGCGTCAGCCCCAGCGCTACCATCATGCCCACGAACAGCGCCAGCGAGCCCAGGCCCACCGCCGTGGCTTCCTCCCTGGGCGAGAACCACACGGTGGCCAGCTTGGTCACCCCGTTCAGCACGAAAGGCTGCCCGATGGAGATGCCCACCTGGGCGACAACCAGCATAATGAACGATGCCGGATTAAGCACCCTTAGCAGTGCAAACAGTCCGGTGAAAATTGCGCCTATGCCCACGCCCCATTTAAAACCTATTTTATCGATTATGATGCCCGCCGGTATCGTCAGCAGCACCTGCACGATGGGGAAGACCAGCGTAAGCCACTGCACGTCGCTGGCCGGTATCTTAAGCAGGTCCTCGATATAGGTATCGATGGCGGCAAAGTTCAGCCAGTAAAGCTGCGTCAGGGCTGATACATACATATAGATGGCCAGCACCAGCCACCTGTAACGGTAGACCTTGTACTGCTGTTCCATTAACCTCCCCCTTGTATAAAGATTTCGTGACGGTGCCCGGCTGTAGATTTATGGCACGGGCGGAGCGACCTATTATAAATCTTTTTCAAAAAATATATAATAGACAGCCGGATGCTTCCGTGCGTTTAACAGCATGCCCGACTTTAATATAATCTTCATTGCCTTCGTCATCGCCGTCGCCCTGGCCTTCGACTTCACCAACGGCATGCACGATGCCGCCAACTCCATCGCCACCATCGTCTCCACCCGCGTGCTGCCACCAAGATATGCCGTCATCTGGGCTGCCTTCTTCAACTTTGTTGCCTTCCTCATATTCGGCACGGCTGTGGCTACAACAATCGGCAAGGGGTTGATAGATGTCTCGTCGGTCAATCAGGTCGTTATTTTAGCCGGGCTTATTGGCGCTATAAGCTGGAACCTTATAACCTGGTACCTGGGGCTGCCCAGCAGCTCGTCCCACGCCCTCATCGGCGGCTATGCGGGAGCGGCTGTGGTGAAAAGCGGCTTCGGTGTCATCATCCCCTCAGGCTGGTATCTCACACTGCTTTTCATCGTTTTAGCCCCGTCGCTGGGTATGCTTCTCGGCTACCTTCTAAAGATCATCACGTCATGGCTCGTATTCAAACAGAGCCCGGGCAATGTTAATAAGTGGTCGCGCATCTTACAGCTTTTCTCAGCCGCGCTCTACAGTCTGGGTCACGGAGGCAACGACGCCCAGAAGACCATGGGCATCATCACCAGCCTGCTTTTCACCGGAGGCATACTACGCGAGTTCCTGGTGCCGCTCTGGGTAGTGCTTATTGCCCATGCTGCCATCGCACTCGGTACGCTGACCGGCGGCTGGCGCATCGTCAAGACCATGGGGCAGAGGATAACCCGGCTGAGGCCTATTGACGGTTTCTGCGCCGAGACCGGCAGCGCCATCAGCATTTTCCTGGCCACGCACCTGGGAGTGCCTGTCAGCACCACGCATGTCATTACGGGCGCCGTATCGGGCGTGGGAGTAGCCAACCGCTGGACTGCCGTACACTGGAATGTCACGCTGCGTATCGTCTGGGCCTGGGTCCTGACCATACCGGGTGCGGCCATCATCGCCGCCGCTGTCTATTTCCTCATCAGCCTGATTCACTTCTAACCCGTTCTAATGGTTATAATTGTGCATGGAGGGGTGAGGCATGAAGCCACCTTATATCAAGAAGCTTGACGAGCGCGGCGACCTGTCGGTCTGGTCAGTGGACGGCGCCTATATCCGCAGCCACATCGACGAGGAGTTCACCAACTTCGGCCAGCACTACCGCTTTCCTTATATCCCGGAGAAAGAGCTCTGGATAGACAGGGAGGCCAAGAACGATGAAACGGCGTTCTATATTGACCATCTGCTGGTCGAGCACCGTCTGATGGCCAAGGGCATGTCCTACGACGACGCCATAACCAGGGCCGACCTGGCGGAGAGGGCCGAGCGGCGCAAAGCCGGAGACCTGGCCCGCATGACGCACGCGGGCAAGAAGCTGCCCGACGGCGCCTCCGTGCATGTTGAATTATGGAAAAAGCTTGAAGACGACGTCAGCGTCTGGATTGTGGACGGGCGCATGGTGCGCAGCGTTTTCGATATAGACTTCACCGAGGGCGGCCACGACCATGTCTACGAGTTCGTGCCCGACAACGAGGTCTGGATAGACAACGACCTGGAGGAGCAGGAGCGGGGCTACGTTCTGCTGCACGAGCTGCACGAGCGCAACCGTATGGCGCAGGGCCTGCCCTACTCAAAAGCGCACGCCGAGTCCAGCAGGCTGGAGTACCACTGCCGCCACCACCCCGATGAGCTTCACGACTACCTGGAAGCTGAAGGCTGGGCATGAAATCTAAATACGCAGGCTGAAGACAATGAAGGCGTAGGCCACGAAGAATATCAGCCCGAAGCACAGCCCCCACCAGGGCACCTTACCCCTGGCAATGAAGATCAGCAGTATCAGCGATATGATGGTCGTGGCTATCACGCTCAGGTAGGCGTGTATATCCAGCTCCCATTGGGTCACTATCAGCGCCAGCCCCGTGTAGAAGCTGCAATAAAGAACCTTCTCCCCCACCAGCGAGCCGATGCTGAAGGTATCCTTGCCCTTGAAGCTCCAGATGAGCGCGCTGGCCGTCTCGGGTATGGCCGTGGCAGCAGGTATGATCACCAGCGCAACGCCCATGGTGCTCAGCCCCAGGTTTTTAGCCAGAATATCCACCGATCCAACCATCGCCCTGGAGCCGTAATAAAGCACGGCGGCAGCTACAATCAGCTGCACTATGGCCATTATCAGCGCGTTGCGGGGAGTGCGCGGCAGCAGCCTGGAGAAATACGGCATGTCGGCGTGCTCTATCAGCTCCGCCATCCTCCTGCTGTGCATCATCCATATGTACAGGAAGAAGGCGCCCAGGAAAACCACGCCGCAGGCATGCTTGACCACCGGGATATTTATTGCCGCCGGCAACAGCGCCAGGGGAAACAGCACCAGTATGAATATGTACGGCAGCATGAGCGTCTTGTTTATGGTCATTGAGAGGCTTCTCCTCTGCTTTCCCAGATAGCCCAGCAGAATTGATATGCCCACCAGCCCGTAAGAGAGGCTGGAGGCCATGAAGGGCTGGCCGAAGATGGTGCCCACACCGATATCCTCACCGGCCTTGCCGGCATAGGCAAAGACGGCTACCAGGAAGACAATCATCTCGGGAAGCGAGGTGAACAGCGGCGAAAGTATGGCGGACACAAAGGAGCCGCCCAGCTTCAGGCGGAAGCCAAGGTACTCAATGGCATTTACAAAGATCAGCGCAGATAAAAATACCAGCAGCGCCGAGATGCTTAGCGAAAGAGGTATCGGCAGGCTTTCCAACTAGTATGCTCCTCGCAGAAACTATCTGACATTATAGCAAAGAACCCGGCCTCGGATGGCAATCCTTTATTCGCAAGTGTATAATACCATTCCTCAATTTTTTAACAGGAGCAAGGAAATGAGCAAGGCAGATAAGGCGGTAGAGACTTTCAAGAGCGGCTTCAACTGCTCGCAGGCTGTGCTTTCAGTCTTCTGTGAAGAGCTTGGCCTGGACAAACAGGCGGCGGCCAGGATAGCCTCAGGATTCGGGGGCGGAATCGGCCACCTCGGCAAGACCTGCGGAGCGGTCACGGGCGCCGTAATGGCCATCAGCCTGAAAAAAGGCATGTCCCTGCCGGAGAGCATCTCCAAGTCCAACCAGTTGGTCTATGATCTGGTTGGCCAGTTCGCTGAAAAGTTCATTGAGCGCAACCGCTCGTCGGAGTGCCGCGACCTGCTGGGCATGGACATCGGCGACCCCGAAGCCTACAAGGAGGCACGCAGGCAAAACCTGTTTTATACGGTGTGCACCAAGTACGTCCACGATGCGGCTGAGATCGCAGAAGAAATGATCGGATGAACTGTCGTTTTTGACACTCCGGCATTTCCTATGTTACCCTTTTTAACGGTATGAATAACTGCATGGCTTCTCAAAGCTTTTACGCCTACTACTGGTTTACGCCCGGCGATATGCTTGGGGGGCAGTGCAGCGCACCTGTATCCGGATAAAAATTAAATAGAAAGTAACTTAATGAGAGCCCTCCAAGCGGAGGGCTCTTCTGTTTTATCCGGCTTTAAAGTTTAAGGAGGTTACATGGCAATGATGATCATGAAAAGGGGCGCAACCAACGACGAGATCAAGCACGTTATCAAGGAGATCGAGCATTACGGCCTGAGGGCCGATGTCTCGCGCGGTGATTTCAGGACGGTCATCGGCCTGGTGGGCGATGAGAGAAGGGTCCCTTTCGATAATTTTTCCATCCTTCCGGGAGTCAAGGAGGTGATTAAGATAGATACGCCATATAAGCTGATCAGCCGCGAGTACGGACGCTCAGCCGAGGAGCACGGCGCTCTGCGCAAAAGCATCCAGCTCGGCGACTTTCAGCTCGGCAACGGCGAGCCCATCTTCATGGCCGGCCCCTGCGCCGTGGAGAATAAAAAACAGCTTTTCATGATCGCTGAGGCAGTCAAAAAGGCAGGCGCGCATGTCCTGCGCGGCGGCGTCTTCAAACCGCGCAGCTCCGTTCACTCGTTCCAGGGCGTGGGCAGCAGCGACCGTAAAAGCGCCGAGCAGGCGCTGAAATGGATGCGGGACGCCGGACGGGAATACGGTATGCCGGTCGTCACCGAGGTCAGGGGCGAGGAGCACGTGGACATGGCGGCCGAATACGTCGACATCCTGCAGATAGGCGCACGTAATATGTACAACCAGGACCTGCTGACCAAGGCCGGCAGGAAGAACAAGCCGGTGCTGCTCAAGCGTCACTTCGGCGCGGGCATTGAGGAATGGCTGTCCTTCGCCGAGTATATCGCCGCCGAGGGCAACAAGGACATCATCCTCTGCGAGCGCGGCATCGTGCCCGTGGGCAAGGGCAAGGAGTACACGCGCTATACGCTGGACCTGGCCGCCGTTCCTGCCATCAAGAAGGAAACATACCTGCCGGTGATCGTAGACCCCAGCCACGGCACGGGCCGGGCCGACCTGGTCTTCAACATGAGCTGCGCCGCCATTGCCGCCGGCGCCGACGGCCTCATTATAGAGGTGCATTACAATCCCCAGGAGGCGATCGTGGACGGCCGGCAGACTATCACGCCGGGCGAGCTAAAGGCTATAATAGAGGCCAGCCGCGAGATAAAACGCATGGTCTCCGCGGCTGAAGACAGACAAGGCGGTTGAATCAGGTTGAGGATAGTCAGAGTCAGGCTGGGCAGGAGAGGGTATGATATACGCATCGGCCAGGACCTGCTCGGCCAGGTTGGAGCCTGGCTGAGGCAGCTTTGCTCCGGCGATAAAGCCGTTATCATCACCAACCCCGTCGTCGACGGCCTCTACGGCGATATGCTCAAGCGCAGCCTGGACAAACACGGCTTTAAAATGACCGTGCTGCTTGTCCCCGACGGCGAGGAGCAGAAGTCGCTGGATACCGCTGCCAGGCTTTACGCCGGCATGCAGGCGGCGCACGCCGAGAGGTCCACGCCCGTCCTGGCGCCGGGTGGAGGCGTGATCGGCGACCTGGCCGGATTCGTGGCCGCCACCTATATGCGCGGCCTTCCGCTCATCTCGTTGCCCACAACCCTGCTGGCACAGGTGGACAGCAGCATCGGCGGCAAGACGGCCGTAGACCACGGCCCCCTGAAGAACAGCATCGGCGTCTTCCACCAGCCTGCGCTGGTTGTATCCGATACGTCAACGCTGCGCAGCCTGCCGCCGCTGGAGGTAAGTAACGGCCTGGCCGAGGTCATCAAGTACGGCGTTATACTGGACAGGGCCCTGTTCGGCTTCATCGAGAAGAACATAGAAAAGATACGCGCCCTGGAGAGCCCGCTGCTGGAGGAGGTGGTGGTCAGGTCGGCGGCCATCAAGGCACGCATCGTGGAAAAGGACGAGAGGGACTCAGGCCTGCGCAATATTTTAAATTTCGGGCACACCGTCGGGCACGCCATCGAAACAGCCTCCGATTTCAAAATCAGGCACGGCCAGGCGGTCTCCATCGGCATGGTATCGGCCGCTGTAATATCCAATAAGCTAGGCATCCTCAAGGCCCGCGAACTGGGCCGGCTGAAGAACCTGCTGATGGCCGCCGGGCTGCCGGTCGGTGTCCCCCGCCTAGACATCACCAGGATCATCCGTGCCATCGAGCACGACAAGAAGGTCTTCAACGGAAAAATCAGGTTCATCCTGCCCAGGTCCATCGGCAAGGTCTTCATCGCCAACGACGTCAGCTTCGCTCTGGTCATCGACGTGCTGGAAAGAAACAATGAATAAGATCAAGATATGCGCCGTTATCACTCAGCCCGACAGCGAGGCTGTGAAGAAGGCGGCGGCTGATGCCGACCTCTTCGAGCTGCGTATAGACCTGGTGGGCAAAGGCTGGGAGCAGTTGGCGTCCTCCCTGCGCAAGCCCTGGATAGCCGCTAACAGGAGAGCGTCGGACGGCGGCAAATGGCGGGGCAGCGAGCAGGAAAGGACGGCGCAACTGCTGCACGCCGCAGACCTGGGCTCAGACATAGTGGACATTGAGCTGGACGCGCCCGGATTAAAAGAATTCATGCCGCAGCTCAAGGGACGCGCCCGGTGCATCATCTCTCATCACGACTGGAAGGGTACACCCCCGGCGGATAAGCTGGCCGAGATAATAAGGCGGCAGATTGCAGCCGGGGCCGATATCTGCAAGGTGGTCACCAATGCGGCGGGCCTGCAGGACAACCTGACCGTTCTTTCTCTGCTGCCCATGTTCCCGGCCGCCAGGATCGTGGCCTTCGCCATGGGCGCGGAGGGAGTGATTAGCCGCATCCTATCGCCCCTGGCCGGGGCTTACTTCACCTATGCATCCATACCCGGCCTGTCAGGGTCTGCGCCGGGGCAGATCACGGTAGAAGCCCTGCGCAATATTTACGGACTGATAGCATGAGCAAGGACTGGGAAATCACGGGCCGAGCGCGTGTCTGCGGCGTTATCGGAGACCCGGTGGAGCACAGCGTCTCGCCCGCCATGCAGAATGCCGCCTTCAGGGCGCTGAAGCTGGACTTTGCCTATGTGCCCTTCAGCGTTAAAAAGGAAGGGCTGGCCCGTGCCATAGATGGCGTCAGGACGCTTAACATCAGGGGCCTCAACGTCACCATCCCGCATAAGGTGGACATCATCCCCCTGCTGGACGAGATAGACTCCCAGGCGCACCAGATAGGGGCTGTCAATACCATCGTGAATGATAGTGGACGTCTCAAAGGCTATAACACCGATGCTGAGGGCTTCGTCTGCGCCCTGCTCAGGCAGGGCATCGAGCCTGAGGGCAAGACTGTGGTGGTGCTGGGCGCCGGCGGCGCTTCCAGGGCCATCTGCTTCGCACTGGCGGCGGAGGGGGCCAATCTGATCATCCTCAACCGTACGCCGGAGAGGGCGGCCGCAGCCGCTGGAGAGATATCCGGCGCCAGCGGCCAGCGCGTGGAGGTGATGGGCCTTGAGCCCAGGAACCTCTCCGAGGCGCTGGAGAAGGGACAGATAGTGGTCAATGCCACCAGCGTGGGCATGCTGCCGCATACCTCCGCCACGCTCATACCGGCGGCGTTGATCAGGCCGCACCACGTGGTGGTAGATATCGTTTACAACCCGCTCAAAACAAAGCTGCTGGCCGAGGCCGGCAAGGCCGGCGCCAGGACGCTGGGCGGACTGGAGATGCTGGTCTGGCAGGGAGCGCTGGCTTTTGAAAAATGGACGGGGGCCGAGGCCCCGGTGGATATTATGAGGAAGGAGGCCGGGCGGGCACTCAGCGCACATGAAAAGTAACATCGCTTTAATAGGCTTCATGGGCGCCGGCAAGTCGACCGTCGGCCGGGCCCTGGCGAAAAAGCTTGACATTGAGTTCGTCGAGCTGGACGCGCTGGTCGTGCAGCACAGCGGCAAGACCATCTCCCAGATATTCGGGCAGGGCGGAGAGGCCAGGTTCCGGCAGCTTGAATCCGAGGTGGTCGCCCAGGTTGCAGACAGGAGCAATTCCGTGCTGGCTTGCGGCGGCGGCATAATCTTAAAGCAGGAGAACATAGACCGGCTTAAAAAGTCCTCGGTCATTGTCTACCTGCGCACCGAACCGTCCGTCATCCTCAAGCGTGTTAAACAGGGCAAGGTACGACGCCCCCTGCTGGAGGTTGACGACCCGGTTTCGGCTGTTGATAAACTGATAAAGTTCAGGCGGCCGCTCTATACGGCTGCGGCGGATATGACGGTCGATACCTCCGAGTTGACCATCGAGCAGGTGGTGGAGCGCATATGCTCCGAGCTGAAGAAAAATGAAAGCTATAATTTCAAAAAGTAAGCTGGCCGGCAGGGCGCAGGCGCCCTCTTCCAAGAGCTATACGCTGCGGGCCCTCATATGTGCTGCACTTGCCGATGGCCGCAGCCAGATTAAGCGGCCGCTCTACGCCGATGATACCGATGCCGCCAGGGATGTGCTGGACAGGATAGGCGTGAAAACCGAGGTCAAAAAGACGCTGTGGGGTGTGAGTGGCGGCAACTTCAGGCGGCCCAGGGCGGACCTCTTCTGCCGCGAGTCAGCCGGCACGCTGCGCTTCATGACCGCGGTCTGCTCGCTTGTCCCGGGCAAATGCAGGCTGACGGCCGGCCCGTCGCTGGCCAGGAGGCCTGTCGGCCCGCTTATCGATGCTTTACAGCAGATCGGCGTCTCCTGCTCCTCGCGTAACGGGCTGGCACCCGTGGAGGTGGAAGGAGGCACGCTGGGCGGAGGAGTGGCCGAGCTGCCGGGAGATATCAGCTCCCAGTTCGTATCCGCCCTGCTCATGGTCGCTCCACTGGCGCCGGGCGGCATGACCATCAAGCTTACCTCGCTCCCGCAGTCCAAGCCCTATATACTCATGACCATTGACTGCATGCGAAGCTTCGGCATCCACGTCGGGCATAACCTCGACCTTACCGGCTTCACCGTCAAGCCGCAGCGCTACCAGCCCTCGTCCTACACCGTAGAAGGAGACTGGTCATCCGCCTCTTACCTGCTGGCGCTGGGCGCGGTGGCGGGCGCAGTCGACGTGCCCAACCTCAACCCGGAGAGCCGCCAGGGCGACAAGGAGATATGGTGCCTGCTGCGGGAGATGGGCGCCGGGGCCATGTGCACCAGGGATTCCGTCAGGGTCAGGAAGTCCAAGTTGCGACCTATATACAAGGACCTCTCGGACTGTATAGACCTGCTGCCCACCATGGCGGTGCTGGCAGCTACGGCCGACGGGGTAAGCAGGTTAAAAGGGGTGGCGCGGGCCAGGCTCAAGGAATCCGACAGGATCGCCGCCGTCAGCGAGGGGCTGGCCAGGATGGGCATTGAAGTCAAGGTGGAACATGACTCGCTCTATGTCACCGGCGGCAAGCTGAAATCGGCGGTGATAGACCCGAAGGGCGATCACAGGATTGCCATGGCCTTCAGCATCCCGGCCATGCTCACGGAGCGGACCGTAATAAAGGATGCCGGCTGCGTGACCAAGACATACCCGGAGTTCTGGGAGACGCTGAAGAGCCTGGGAGGTAATGTAACTTTCGATGGGAAATAGTATTGGCAAGCTTTTCGTTGTCACCAGCTTCGGCGAGAGCCACGGCAGGTGCGTGGGCGTGGTCGTCGACGGCTGCCCGGCCGGCCTGCCGCTCAGCCAGGCCGACGTCCAGAAGGAGCTGGAGCGCAGGAGGCCCTCGTCAGCGGCCGGCGGCACAGCCAGGCGTGAGCAGGACCGGGTGGAGATACTCTCCGGCCTTTTCAGCGGCTTCACCACCGGTGCACCCATCTGCATGCTGACCTGGAATAAAGATTCGGACTCCAGCGTGTATGAAAAATTCAGGTCTATTCCCAGGCCGGGCCAGGCCGACTATGCCGCGTTCATCAGGTACGGCGGCTTCAACGATTACCGCGGTGGCGGCAGGTTCTCCGGCAGGATAACCGCTGGCTTCGTTATGGCCGGCGCGGTAGCGCTCAAGCTGCTCAAGCGCGCCGGTGTGGAAGTCATAGCCCACACGGCGCAGATCGGCGATGTTCGGGCCGGAAGCGTGACGCCGGCGCAGATGAGAAAAAATGCAGAGGGAAACGCCGTTAAGTGCGCTGACCCGAAGGCGGCCTCGAGGATGGCGGCGCTGATAAAAAAGGTGCAGAAGGCAGGAGACAGCATCGGCGGCATTGTAGAGGCTGTGGCGCTCAACGTGCCGGCCGGGCTGGGCCAGCCGGTCTTCGAGAACCTTGAGGGAGAGCTTGCCAGGGCCTTCTTCTCCATACCGGCGGTCAAGGGGGTCGAGTTCGGCTCCGGCTTCGCCGTCGCCGGCATGAAGGGCTCCGAGAACAACGATGTTTTTGTTTCCAGGGGCGGGAAGATTGTCACCCTGACCAACAATGCCGGCGGCATATCCGGCGGCATCAGCAACGGCATGCCCATCACGGCTAAAGTCGCCTTCAAGCCCACCGCCTCCATATCAATGCGCCAGAGGTCGATAAATCTCAAGACCGGGAAGAGCGTGGACCTGGAGCTCAAGGGCAGGCACGACGCCTGCATTGTCCCGCGTGCAGTGCCGGTCGTGCAGTCCATGATGTCGGTGGTGCTGTGCGACTTTTGCCTCAGGGCGGGATTGCTAAAAGAGGTGCTGGAATGAGCTTGCATGACCTGAGAAAGGAAATTGATGATATCGATGCCCGTATAGTTGAGCTGCTGGCCGCGAGGCTGAAGGCCGCACACGAGATAGGGAAAGAAAAGGAGCAGTCAGGCCAGCCCATCGAGGACCGGGAGCGCGAGGAAAAGGTGCTGCAAAGCGTAAGGGCGCTTGCCGCTAAAAAGGGCATCAGCGGCGAGGACGTAGAGAACGTCTTTAGACAGATACTTTCCGTTACCAAGAATGTCCAGGGCTTTGAAGTGGCCTTCCAGGGCGAGGCCGGCGCATACGCGCAAGAGGCGGCGCAGAACTTCTTCGGCCGCACCGTGCGCACCCGGCCGTGCGAGACGCTGGACGAGGTCTTCAAGCTGGTGCAGGAAGGCAGCGTCCCCTACGGCATCGTGCCGGTGGAGAACTCGCTGGAGGGCAGCATCAGCCGCTCCTACGACCTGCTGCTGGAATACGAGGTAAAGGTCTGCGGCGAGACGCAGATAAGGGTCTCGCATTCGCTCATAGCCAACAAGAACGCCACGCTTGGTTCAATCAAGAAGATTTACTCGCACCCGCAGGCGCTGGCGCAGTCGCAGGCTTTCCTGCGACGGCTGGGCTGTGAGCTGATACCCACTTATAATACAGCCGCCGCCGTCAAGATGATCAGGGATAAGAAGATCATGGACGGCGCGGCCGTGGCCAGTGACGAGGCCGCCGCCATATACGGTATGAAGGTGCTGGCCAGGGAGATAGAGGATAATCCCAGGAACTCCACCCGTTTCTTCGTGCTGGGCAAGCAGGACTCGCAACCGACAGGCAGGGACAAGACGTCCATCGTCTTCCTGCTCAAGCACAGGCCGGGCACGCTTTACGATACCATAGGTGAGTTCGCTCAAAGGCAGATCAACCTCACAAAGATTGAATCTCGCCCCACCAAACAGACGCCCTGGGAGTACAACTTCTACCTGGACTTCGAGGGGCACAGGCAGGACCCGTCCATTCAGGAAGCCCTCGCCAGGCTGGAGGGCACGACCCTCTTCCTCAAGGTGCTGGGCTCCTATCCCCGGGCGGAGCAGTAAGGCGAACCTATGAAAGTTGCTGTGATCGGCGGTTACGGCAAGATGGGCCTGTGGTTTGCCCGCTGGCTGCTTAATCAGGGCAAGCAAGTGGTCATCAGCGGGCGCGACCACAGGAAGGTCCACGAGGCCGCCAAACAGATAGGCGCAGAAGCTGCCGACAGCCAGTCCGCTGTAAAACACTCGGACGCCGTTATCATATCCGTCCCCATAGACAGGTTCGAGGACGTGGTCAGGGAGATAGCCGGCTGCACCTCCCCCGGACAGATGATTTTCGATGTCACCTCCGTCAAGGCCATGCCCATGGAGGTTATGCACCGTTATATCAAGAACGGGACAATTTTAGGCGTGCATCCCATGTTCGGGCCGGGCGCCGACGGCATATCCGGCCAGCGCTTTGTTTTGACTCCCACCACGCCCGACGAGGAAAAGCTGGCTGACAATACACGCAAATATCTTGAGGAAAAGGGGGCACGCGTGGCGGTCATGCCCCCGGCCGAACATGACGAGCTCATGGCCGTCGTACTGGGCCTGTCGCATTTCGTCGCCCTGGCAGCCGGCGACACGCTGGCCAGCCTCGGCAGGCTAAAGCAGATGCGCCAAATAAGCGGAACCACTTTCAAGGTGCTGCTCATGCTGGCCGAGAGCGTGGCCTCCGAGGACGCAGATTTTTACTCGGCGCTGCAGATGAACCTGCCAGGCCTGGAGAACATCGAGCGCCGCTTTGCAGACACCGCAGGCAAATGGCTGGAGCTGGTCGAGAAAAAGGACGGCGCCGGCTTTGCTCAAAAAATGAAAGGCCTTAAAAAACGCCTGTCCGAAGAAGACCCGGACTTCGAAAAAGCCTACAAAGACATGTACAGGCTGCTGAAGCAGTAAGACCTTGAAAATTGCTGTAAACAACCATTTACAAACGGGCCATCCTATGTTATTGTTTCTGCGTCTGCCCTGAGTTAAATAAATTTGGGAACAGGCAGCTGACCGGGAGATACAAGATGGGTAAATTGACCGCTCTTATTGCCATACTGCTGGTTATGCTGGCATTGCCCGCGATGTTTGCGGCAGATACGGCCGGCCGCGTCTACGCCAATGGAGGTCTGCCGGATATTTATGTCAATATTGCTACCGGCAGCGAGAGCTATGACGGCTCTTCTCCGGTTCACACAACAGGCAACGTAGGGCCGGTTAAGTCCATAACTAAAGGCCGTACCCTTGTGTCCTCTAGCGGCACCATTCATGTTGCCGCAGGCACTTATAACGAGAACGTTCATCTTTCCTTCAATATGAACCTCGTTGGCAACAGCGCGCTTGACACAGTCATAGACGGCATGGCGAACGGGCAGCCGGCGCTTGAGGTTTCCAGTGCGCCGTTGCAGACCAACACCATTTCAGGATTTACTATCCAGAACGGTCGCGGCGCAGGCTCGGCCTCGGGAGGCGGTGTCTACATCTCCAGCGATCACATAGTAACAATCAACGATTGCGCCATTATAAATAACATGAAGTCATCATGCTGCGGTAATCAACCGGGCGCCGGCGGCGGCGTGTGTAATGACAACGGCGAGGTCCATATGAACCGTTGTACGATAAGTGGAAATTCGGCATCCGGCAGGGGAGGCGGTATAGCCAACATATGCACTGCTCCGGGCGGAGGTTTTGGCAAGATGTATCTGACCAACTGCACCATCGCCGGCAACACGGTCACGGAAGCAGGCGGCGTTGGCGGCGGCCTATATAACGACAGTGATGCAGACGTGACCCTTCTGAACGTGACCATAGCCAGCAACCAGTGCACCAATGCCACGTCGTTCGGGGGCGGCTACTCCAATTCGTCGGCCTCCAGCATGTACTTCAGGAACTGCATCGTGGCCAACAACACCGCAGGCGTGGCGATACACAACAATGCTTACAACGGACTGGGCAGCGGCATAAATTCCCAGGGATACAACATCGACAGCCTGAGCGCCCTCTACTTTACCGATCCCACCGACCAGGTCGCCAATCCCCTGCTGGGCCCGCTGCAGAACAACGGCGGTCCCACCTCCACCATGGCCATTACCTCGTCCAGCCCCGCATATAACAGGGGCAAGAGCGACGGCGCACCTGCCACCGACCAGCGCGGCATTGCCAGGCCGCAGTTGGGCGCCTTCGATATTGGCGCATACGAGTATACCGGGCCTACAGATACAAGGTCCGCCTCGGTCAATACCAGCCTGGGCACCGTCAACTTCAGCCTCAATAACGGCTCCATCTCCGGCCTGACCACCGTCGACCCGGTCATTGCCGGCTGCGCTCCCCCGGGCTTCATCTTCCCCTACGGCTACTTCAACTTCACCATATCCAACCTGGCTTTAGGAGGCTCGGTCAGGATAACCATCAGGCTGCCCAGCCCGCTGCCGCAGGGCGCTATCAAATACTACAAGTGCTATAACGGCACGCTGGTTGATATGACCTCTTATATCTCGCAGCCTGACACCACCACCATCATACTGACGCTCACCGACGGCGGACCGGGTGATTCAGACGGCAGGGTCAACGGCTCCATCACCGACCCGGGAGGCCCCTGCGTTCAGATGGGCATGCTGATGCCCAGGACCTTATCCTCTTCCCTGCCGGCGGTTACCAGCCCGGTTTCCATGTCCAATATCAGCGTTAAAAGCGCCTCGCTCTCGACCACGGCAGTGGCCCCGGGCGCCCCGGTCACCGTGACGGCCACCATTGCCAACACAGGCATGGCCAACGGCTCGGCCAGGATAAAGCTCTTCGTCAACGGACGGGAGGAGTCCAGCCAGGGCGTCAGTCTGGCCAGCGGCGGCATGGCGCCGGTTAAGTTCACCGTCAGCCGCAGCGAGCCCGGCACCTATTCCGTCTACGTGGGCGGAGTCAATGCCGGCAGCTTCACAGTGGACGCCTTCGCCGATCCCAACATCATCCTCTATTTGAGTGGCGCAGCCATGTTCTTTGCGCTGGTCGCAGGCGTCATCTTCATGTCGGCCAGAAGGCGCAGGTAGTAGGCTTTTAAAGCCAGTCAACAGGACAGCAGTCTATAGCTGCGCGCCGTTTTCCGGCTGCCCCAGATCCTGGAACAGCCAGGTGGAAAGGTAGCGCTCGCCCGTATCTGGTAGTATGGCCACAATTATCTTACCCCTGTTTTCGGCCCGTTTGGCCACCTCGACGGCAGCCCAGACAGCAGCCCCGGAAGATATGCCGCACAGTATGCCTTCCTCCCGCGCCAGTCGCCTGGCCGTATCTCCGGCGTTCTCCGCCGAGACCTGGATAACCTCGTCCAGCAGGTCCGTCCGCAGCACCTCGGGTATGAACCCGGCGCCGATGCCCTGGATGCGGTTGGGGCCGGGCTGGCCGCCGGACAGCACCGGCGACGTATCGGGCTCGACGGCTATGGCCGTGAAACTGCTCTTCCGGCTTTTCAGCTCTTCCGCAATGCCCGTGATTGTGCCGCCCGTGCCCACGCCTGCTACCACGATATCTACCTTGCCATCTGTATCCCGCCAGATCTCGTCGGCGGTGGTGGCTCGGTGTATGGCCGGGTTGGCCTCGTTCTTGAACTGCTGCAACATCAGGTAGTTGCTGTTATTGGCCGCCAGCTCCTCTGCCTTGGCTACCGCCCCCGCCATTCCCTGCGCGCCGGGCGTCAGCACCAGCTCGGCGCCCAGTATGGCCAGGAGCTGCCTGCGTTCGTGCGATACGGAATCGGGCATGGTCAGTATCAGCCTGTAGCCGCGTATGGCCGCTACAAAGGCCAGCCCGATGCCCGTGTTGCCGCTGGTGGGCTCGATCAGCACCGTTCCCTTCTTGACGGCCCCCTTCTCTTCGGCGGCCAGTATCATGCCGACGCCGATGCGGTCCTTCAGGCTGCTCAGCGGATTGAAATATTCCAGCTTGGCCAGGACCTCCGCCCCGGCGCCGGCTGCAACCCTGTTCAGGCGTACAAGTGGGGTATTGCCGATGAGCTCCATTATGTTAGAGGCGATCCCCCGGTTAAGCCTGGGTATCTCCAGGCCTTTGAATTTCATCTTATCGTTGTTTTGTTTCAATTCACCACACCCGTATAGATTATGCCACCGTTAATGTTCAACAGGCGATTCCGCCGCCCAGCACCACGTCACCATCGTAGAAGACGATGGCCTGGCCCGGCGCCGCTCCTATCTGTGGCTCGCTGTAAACAACGTTCACTCCACAGGCAAGGGCCGAAATGACGGCCTTATACCCCTGGTGTGTACTGCGCACCCTGGCCCTGACCTCCCTGCTGCCTTTAAGCGACTCGACGGCTATCCAGTTCAGGTCCCTTACCTTCTGCTCCATAACGTACAGGTCTTCTTTAGGGCCTGCCACAATCGCGTTCTTCTCAGCGTCGATGGCGGTTACGAACAGCGGCTGCCTGGAGCCGATGCGCAGGCCGTGTCGCTGCCCGACTGTATAGAACACGATGCCCCTGTGATGACCCAGCACCCTGCTCTTTTTATCCACGATGGGCCCGGCCTCCAGCGGCTTGGAAAATAGCGAAGAGTAGTCGCCGCACACAAAATTCTGGCTTTCCTGCTTTTCCTCAACGCCCAGGCCCATTTCCCGGCAGATCTGCTTGACCTCCGCCTTCATATAGTTCCCCAGCGGGAAAAGGCTGCGTGAAAGCTGGCCCTGCGTCAGGTTGTACAGGAAATAGCTCTGGTCTTTCCTGCTGTCCTTCCCCCGTCTCAGCAACTGGCGTCCGCTTTTCTCATCTTTCTCTAACCTGGCATAGTGCCCGGTGGCGAAATAGTCGAATTCCAGCCCCATCGAGGCTGCCCTGTCCAGCAGCGCACCGAACTTTATGCGGCGGTTGCAGCGAACGCAGGGATTGGGTGTACGGCCGGCCAGGTACTCCGAGCAGAAATAGTCCAGCACCTCGGCTCTATATGCCTCTGCAAGGTCGATCACGTGCAGAGGGACATGCAATTTCTGTGCAATCCTCTTTGCATCCTCTATGTCCTGTTCCTCCTCCGGCCCGTAGCACCCGTGCCTTCCTTTTCCGGTCGCCGGTTCCCTGGGCCAGATGCGCATGGTCACACCTGTGACCGTGTAGCCCTGCTGCTTCACCAGTGCCGCAGCTACGGACGAGTCCACGCCCCCGCTCATGCCTACGATTACTTTTTTATCCATCTCGCTCACATTATTGGCTATTAGGAGTGCTTACGCCAGGTAAAAGGATAGCATATAGTTATGTCAGCGTTTTAAAGGGACGGTAATACGGCATGTGGAAAATGATCGGCGTCAGCGATAAAGGGCTGCAAAAGAGGGACGGCGGCCAGGTCGGGCCCCGGCAGGCCAGCCTGCAGACCGGCTCTGCGCGTGATATAGTCGGCAAGCCGCCGGTTACGGGCTATGTATATCTGCTGGTCGATACTTCAGCCAGCATGAGAAAGGGCAGCAAGATCAAGCAGGCGCAGAAGGGCGCCATCAAGTTCACGGAGAACGCTCTCAAGCAGGGCTATTATACCGGCGTGATGAAGTTCGACACGTTGCCCGCCCTGGTCTGTGAACCGCAGAAGGACCTCAACGGCCTGAAGAACGCCATCTCGACCCTGCCCATGGGCAAGAACACGCATATGGCCAGGGCCATCTCCATGGCACACAGCCTGCTCAAGAACCAGCCGGGCATGCGCGTCATGGTTATCGTCACGGACGGCATGCCTAACGGCGAGGGCGACCCCGTCGCCAGCATCAAGGCAGCCGAGGCTGCCCGCAAGGATAATATTTACATCATTGCCATAGGGACCGACGACGCCAACAGCGAGTTCTTAAAACAGCTTGCCACGCGTTTCGACATGGGAGTCAAGATAGAGCGCAACCAACTGGCCAACGCCATCATGGACTCCTCACGCATGCTGCCCCCACCCCAGACCAGCATAGTGCAAAGGACTTAGTAACCCGCTATTTAACCTATAGCTGCGGCTTGGATGGCATCCAGACCCATTTCCAGGTTAGCTGCGACACTATATCCTGGTCCTTGATCTGATCTGTAAAATCCACTGTGGCAGTTACGCTGTACGGGCTTACTTCTGTCTGATATACAGGCGTTGAACCCGAGCAATTATACGTGTAATTATAGGGCGGAATAAAGAGTATGACCTTGCGCGTGCCATAGCATACATCCTTAATAGCCCAATCTGTATTGGTGTTTGTCACCACAATTGATCTTCTGAATCTTACGTCGGAATAACTCCGTTGCTCCAACGAGTTAGAAACCGTGATCAGCACGCTCTCCCTGACAGGTGCCATGGGAGGATCATCAATATATTCTATCTGTTCGGGCCCAGTTACTCTGATCACCGGGGCGCCATTGAATAGATCAACAGTCCCGGTCACCCTGATCTTTCGATTTATGTAATAACAGATATTTGGGAAATAGCCTAAGTCATCCTCTTTGATAATGACCCGAAAATCCGTGCCAACTTCTTTGGTTCTTGCGCCAAATTCGGTATTTATGCTAATCGTATTCCCCTTCAACGAAAGGGAACTGACATCTGTTATGTGTTGTTCATACGTGTTGCCGAAATATAATATCAAGTATTTGCCATTTACCGCGTCATAAATTTTATTCAGGTCTGTAACGGCCCCTTCTACTCCAACCTCTTTCTTAAAACTCTGGCCCAATTTGGTCAAATCGGTTGCCGCAATAATTTCGATTTCAGGTCCTGCAATCACTGTTATGGGTTGCGGGGATTTAGGCTGCTCTTTAACCGTGCTGTTTGTACTGCTGCTGTCGATGGAATTTTCCGATGGTTTATTCGCCTCAGGATTACAGCCTATTAAAAACATATAGCAAAGAACTGCCAAGACAATAATCATTGAAATTCGCACTAAAGTAGTCAAGCGCCTTCACCTCCCCATCAAACAACTATTTTTCACAATGCCGTATTGAAGCGACAGGCAGAATATGTTAAAGTACCCGGGGCTTATTCATATGCCTGTGTCATATATAATATAACCCTTCTAATCCGTCCGCAAGATAGTGAGAGGAGGTTGATACCAATGAATTACAGGATTGCCATCGTGATTGCCGCTGTGCTTGTATTATTAATGGGCTGTTCCGGCGCACAGCCAGCTCAACAGCCTGCAAAATCGGAACCCGCAAAGGTCATTCAACCTGTTTTTCAAGTTGTTGAGTTGACTGCGGAACCCAATGCTCTATTTACCGGCGACAATATAACTGTAAAAGTGAAGATTGCGGAGGCCAATAAACAGGCCGGTGCCTATACCGCAACAATAATGCTTGATCAGAAGGTCATGAGCCAGCAGGTCATCAACGTCCCGGCTGGTCCTTCTTATGAAGCAATTTTCAACATTCCGGTCAAGGCTGTAGGACAACATGAAATCTCTATAGGTGATAAATCGGCTAAATTTAGCGTATCCGGATTCGATACGAAGAATCCCGTTACAATCCAGTATGACCATCTCGGCGAGGGAATCGGGAATTATATGTTTATCGGGAAGTATGCCTATGGCAGTTGGGGACACATGGTACAGTTCACAGCACCTGAATATCCGTTTAAAATCACGGCAATCTCGATGAGCGCCGGGGCCGTCGCCAAGGGGCATGGTTCATTGCAGGATAAATTTTTCACTGTCAATTTATACGATAAGGCTAGCACAAATTTACTGTGGACTAATGATTATTCCTGGGCGTTATTCGATGGCGGCCCCTCCGGCAGTACCACCTGGAATGATATAAAAATACCCGATGTCGTGACGAATAAAGATTTTTATGTAGAAATACTTACCCATAGTGACCCACCCGTCCAGAGGACAGACACAACGAGCGGCACAACTATCGTTGGAGACGCCTCGATAATGGGTCTTGATTATGAGACTACCAAAGAATATACAAGATCCAGTTATTCCAATAATGGAAAGCCAGTCTCTGAATCATTCAAAGGAAACTGGTATATCAGGGTAATAGGCCAGGTGCCTGCCAAACAGTAATAGCCGGTTTGTTCGCTGCTACCGTCTCAGACTAGCAAAGTCCATATTGAGAAGAGGTTGATTTCATGAATTGCAGGTTGATAATTCCAATGGCTCTTGCACTTATATTATTGTTCGGCTGCAGCGCACAGGTACCCCAGCAATCTGCCAAACCGGAAACTACAAAAGCAATTCAACCTGTTTTTCAGGTCTCAGAATTAACGATCAGTCCAGACATGATCTTGACCGGCGATATGATAGCCATAAAGGCCACTATTTCCGAGGCAAATAAACAGTCCGGTACTTACGAGGCAACTCTAACAATGGACAAAAAAATAGTCGGGCAGCAGACTATTATCGTTCCTCAAGGTTCCTCCAAGGAAGCGTTATTCACTCTATCGGTAAAAGATCCGGGGCAATATGAAGTTGCGCTGGGAGATAAAACTGCCAAGTTTGTGGCCTATAGATTCGATTCGCAGAACCCAGTAACAATTCAGTATGACCATCTGGGTGAAGGGATCCAGAATTATTTGTACGTCGGGTCTTATATACCAGGTAATTTGGGATACATGGTTTGGTTTACGGCACCGGCGTATCCGTTTAAAATAACGGCTGTCTCAATGAGCGCCGGGGCAGTCGGCAAGGGAAGTGGCTCACTGAGTAATAGATTCTTTACAGTCAATATATATGATAACGCCAGTGCGGACCTGCTATGGACTCGTAATTATTATTGGGATATATACCGCGCCAGCAACCTCGCCAGCATGATCTGGGCGGACATAAAAATACCAGACATAGTGGTAAACAAAGATTTTGATGTCGAAATAGTAACACATAGTGACCCTTACGTTAAGAGGCCTGGCATGCCAAGCAACGCCATTCCTGTTGGAGACATCTATTCCATGGTTCTCGATTATGAGGATACTAAAGAACCCACTCGATCAAGCATTTCTTACCAGGGTAAGCCTGTCGATACTTCATTAAATGTAAACTGGTATATCAGGATAATAGGACAGGTTCCTGCCAAATAACCCCCTTGAGTCTCCAGTGATCCATAACTGGAAGCTGGTAAAGCTACAGCCGGCCAGCTACTATTATTTTCCTTCCTCTCCCTTCCTCCCGCCTTCCCCGTAGGCCTTGATCTTATCCGCCATGACAGCCAGATCCCTTTCCCCAGGCAGTTGATGCTACCCTCCGATTTGTTAAGAAATTATTATGGCATGCTATAATCTGCATATAACCAATAAACACAGGAGGTAGTTAGCGATGAAATGGTGGTTTTCTATACTGTTCCTGGTGTTGATCACGGCAAGTTGTATCTATCTCCCCGCAGGCAGCTCGTTGACGGGCGGTGCGGCGCCTACCGTCACCTCATTTAGCGCCAGCCCGACCAGCATCAATCCCGGGGAGGTTGCCACGCTCAGCTGGAGCGTGACCGGAGCCACCACCGTCACCATCGACCAGGGCATCGGCAGTGTGGCCGTCAGCGGGACCAGGGCGGTATCGCCCGCCGCCAACACGGTGTACACACTGACAGCCGGCAACGGCGTAACGAGCTCCACGGCGACCACGTCCGTTTTCGTCAAAGGGTCTTCCGGCGGAACAACGCCTCCCGATACTTCTGGCGGTCCAATTATCAACTCCTTCACAGCCAGCCCGCCCATCGTTTCACCTGGCGGCTCGGCCGCGCTCAGCTGGGAAGTATACGGCGCTACTTCAGTAAGCATCAGCCCGGGCGTTGGTGTGGTCGGCCTGACCGGCAGCGTGACAGTGATACCCGCCACCTCTATGGCCTATGTACTGACAGCCACCAACTCGGCGGGATCAGCCGTGGCCACGACTACCGTGCTGGTACAGTCAGGCTCTGCAGTTTCCCCACCCATAATACTGAGCTTCACGGCCAACCCGGCCAATATACTCTCGGGCGGTACGTCGACAATCAGCTGGAACGTTTACGGAGCCAGCTCGGTATCCATTGACCCGGGCATCGGCGCAGTGGGAGCGGCCGGCAGCAGGATCGTAAGTCCGACAGCGGACACAACCTACACGCTTAGCGCTTCCAATTCGGCCGGCAACGTGGTGGCCACCACTGATATCAACGTTTCAACTCTGCTGCTGCAGTTCCCGACAATACAGTATTTCACTGCCAACCCCTCCACTATCTTCAAGGGGTCTTCAACAACACTTGCCTGGCAGACCACCTCCGCCAACAAAGTTACCATCAACGGCGTGGCCGTGAGCACCAGTGGGGCGAAGATAGTATCGCCAGTGGTAAATACAGAATATAAGCTGGTTGCCAGCAACGCCTTTGGGAGCAAGGAAAAGAAACTTACCGTTACGGTGCTTATATTCAACCCCAACATCTTCAAGCCGCTACAGGTAGTGCCCCTGGGTCCATAGCATCGCATTTTTTAAATACTCCAGATACGCAAGAGGGCCGGAATGAGCCGGCCCTCTCACTATTTCGCATCCATTCAGCCCTTCCTTTGCCGTATGTGGCCGCCTATAATCATGCTATCTTCCGGGTGCCGGAAGATGGGGCGTTGCCTGAATTTATTGCGCTGGCAGTGACATGGCAAAGAAAAGAATATTTGCAGCATTATTGATAATCACTCTCAGTTCGGGCTGCGGGGCCCCGACTCAGATGGCCTCGTCCTTCTCTATCAATTCGTTCACGGGCAATCCCACGACGATTGCCATCGGCGATAAGGCCGTGTTGAGCTGGAGTGTTTCCGGCGCCACCAGCGTGTCTATAGACAACGGCGTCGGCTCAGTCACTTCATCCGGCAGCATTGAAGTCCAGCCTAAAAAAGACACCATGTACACGCTTACGGCCGGTGACGGGGTCAACAGCGCCAAGACAACGGTGAACATTATGGTCAAAGGCGGCACCAGTGCCACTGCCAAGGCCAAGGCTAAAACCCCGACGACGGTCGCGGCACCCCCACCTGCCAACCTGCCGGTCGTCAACTTCTTCATGTGCACACCGGCATTGCTCGACCCCGGCGGCACGACAACGCTCAAGTGGGACGTGTCAAACAGCACCTACGTCACCATCAAGCCCCTTGTGGGGCCGTCCAAGCCCATAGGCATGGCAACCGTGAAACCCGATACCTCGACCGTCTATACTTTGACGGCGTCCAACTACGAGGGGTCCGTCACCGCCAGGACCACGGTCATGCTGCGCTGTAAAAATTCAATACTTTATCCGGTGATACTGTGGTTTACTGCCAACCCGGAGATAGTGGTGGAAAACAACTCGACCACGTTGTCCTGGTCTATTTTTGGTGCAACATCCGAGAATTTCAGCCCGGTGGATCCAGACCTGAACTTCGGGTCAGACGTGGCGAGAATTACGGCCCTGGGTACCAGAACCATCGTTCCTACGGAGAATGACACCTATACCATCACCGCCGCCAATACCAACGGTGTGACCACTACCTCGGTTACACTGATAAAAGTGCTCAACGATAAATTGCCGGTAATTAAGTCTTTCAACGCCATGCCCATGACCATCGTCCAGGGAAATCCAACGATACTCAGCTGGGAGGTCTATCAGGCGGATACGGTTACGCTGAACGGAGAGGCCGTAGGTTATGTCGGCACCCGTGTGATTGCACCTGCCTCTTCAAGGACCTATACGCTGGCACTCTCCAACTCCGAGGGTAACATCAGCAAGTCGGTCACTGTGACGGTGCTTGCCTATAACTCCAAGTACTTTATGCCCCTGGTATCACCCTAGTGCAAACGTAAATTGACAGCCAGTCAATAATTCTGTTACCATATTTGCAAATGTCTCAGGCGATTAGTCATATAGTCCTCTTCAATAAGACTACCAGCAACTGGTGGTGGCGTGGCATGCTTTTGCATGTCCGGGAGGACATTGCCTGAAAACACAAGCTAATTAGCTAGCAGCAACGCTCACCGTATAACCCTCCTGGATAGCCAGGAGGGTTTTTTATTTACCCAAAATTAAGAAGCGAAATAATTTGATGAAAAAACATTCCAGGTCAAATAACAGGACCGCAGGCCGGTCCGGAGGAGACGTGCCATGTACTATCCAGCCTTAGAAGAAGTAAAAAAACTGGCCAGGGACGGCAACCTCGTGCCCGTCTACCGCGAGGTGGTGGCCGACCTGGAAACGCCCGTGTCCGCCTTCCTGAAGGTCAGCCGCGGCGGCTATTCCTTCCTCCTGGAGAGCGTGGAGGGAGGGCAGCGTATGGCGCGCTACAGCTTCATCGGAACCGAGCCTGAAAAGGTTATCGTGAGCACCGGCGGCGATAAGACCGGCCCGCTGAAAAAGGTGCAGGATGAGCTCAGCAAATATAAGCAGGCGCCCGTCTTCGGCCTTCCTCTCTTCACAGGAGGCGCCGTCGGCTACCTGGCCTATGAGACGGCAGGATGGTTCGAAGACCTGCCCACCCCGGATAAAGACCCGCTGGGCCTGCCCGAAGCGGTATTCATGCTGGCCAACACCATGCTGGTATTCGACCACGTCACACACAAGGTTATCATCATGAGCCACGCACATATAGAGGACGACGTGGAGGCCGCCTATCAAAAAGCCGTAGAGCGCATAGACGAGCTGGCCGAAAGGCTTAAGGCACCGCTGCCCGCGCAGGAGGCGGCTCAAACCGGGAAAATCAACCGTAACATTCAGTCCAACTACTCAAGGGGCGGCTTTGAGGCTGATGTAAGCAAGGTCAAGCAATATATCACGGAGGGGGAGGCCATCCAGGTGGTGCTGTCTCAACGATTGACTGTTCCGACCACAGCCCGGCCCTTCGATATCTACCGGGCGCTGCGCAGCATCAACCCATCCCCCTATATGTTCTTCCTGCAGCTGGGCGATTTTCATATACTGGGAGCCTCTCCCGAGATACTGGTAAGGGTGGAGGGAGATGCCGTGATGACGCGGCCGCTGGCAGGGACGCGGCCCAGGGGCACGGACGAGGTGGAGGACAGGGCGCTGGCCCAGGAGCTTTTGCTGGATGAAAAGGAAAGGGCCGAGCATATCATGCTGGTGGACCTGGGCCGCAATGATATCGGGCGCATCAGCCAAGCCGGCAGCGTGGAGGTCAGCGACCTGATGGAAATCGAGCGCTACTCCCACGTCATGCACATGGTCACCCACGTGCAGGGCACGCTCAAAGAAGGCTGCACCGCATTCGATGCGCTGAAGGCCTGCTTCCCGGCGGGCACCGTCTCCGGCGCGCCCAAGATACGCGCCATGCAGATCATCGCCGAGCTAGAGCCGGATAAGAGGGGCCCCTACGCCGGCGCAGTCGGCTATTTCTCTCACAACGGCAACATGGACATGGCCATTGCCATCAGGACAATGATCATGAAAGGCAGCGAGGCCTTCGTTCAGGCAGGCTGCGGCATCGTGTACGACAGCGTGCCAGAACGCGAGTATCAGGAAACCCTGAATAAGGCCAAGGCGCTGCTCAAGGCCATCGAGCAGGCCGAGGAAACAACCGCAAGGAGGACGGAGCATGCTGGTATTGATAGATAACTACGACAGCTTCACCTACAACCTTTTCCAGTACCTGAGCGAGCTGGGTGAGAAGGTGGCCGTGCTGCGCAACGACAGGACCACGCTGAGGAAAATTGCCCGGCTGGAGCCGGAGCGCATCGTTATCTCCCCCGGCCCCTCCACGCCCCTCAACGCCGGGATATCCAACGACGTCATCAGGCAGATGGGCAAAAGCCTGCCCGTGCTGGGCGTATGCCTGGGACACCAGTGCATCGGCTACAGCTTCGGCGCAATTGTCTGCCGGGCGGGCACAATCATGCACGGCAAGTCCTCGCAGGTGCATCACAACGGCCACGGCCTCTTCCATGGCCTGCCCGATCCCTTTTATGCCATACGTTACCACTCGCTGGTGGTCAACCGTGATACGCTGCCGGACTGCCTGGAAATAACGGCCTGGACGGATGACGGTACCATAATGGGCCTGCGCCACCGCCAGTATCCGGTGGAAGGAGTCCAGTTTCACCCGGAGTCCTTTATGACGCAGGGCGGCAAAGATATATTGAAGAATTTCCTGAAAATAAGGAGGAACGGCAATGATTAAGGAAGCCATCGGCAATCTGGTGTCAGGAAACTCGCTGACCATGCAGGAGGCATCCTCCGTCATGGAGGAGATCATGGAAGGACAGGCCACGCAGGCGCAGCTCGGTGCATTCCTGGTGGCGCTCAGGATCAAGGGAGAGACGCCCGAGGAGGTGGCCGGCCTGGCCAGCGTCATGCGCGCCAGGGCCATGAAGGTCTCGCTGTCCCAGCCTGCCATCGACATTGTGGGAACGGGTGGTGACGGCTCCAACACATTCAATATTTCCACCACCTCCGCCTTCGTCATGGCGGGCGCCGGCCTCAAGGTGGCCAAGCACGGAAATCGCGCCATGAGCAGCCGCTGCGGCAGCGCCGATGTGCTCGAGGCGCTGGGCGTTAAAATCGAGCTGACGCCCGAGCAGGTTAAACATTGTGTGGAGGATGTGGGCATAGGCTTCATGTTCGCGCAGGCATTTCACCCGGCTATGAAACATGCCGCGGCCCCCAGGCGTGAAATCGGCGTACGCACGGTCTTCAATATACTGGGCCCGCTGACCAATCCCGCCGGTGCCCAGTACCAGGTCATAGGCGTCCCCAGCCAGGAGCTGGGCGATAAGATCGCCGCGGCGCTCTGCCACCTGGACATCAAGCGTGCGCTGGTCGTGCACGGGCTGAGCGGCATCGACGAAGTTTCCATCTGCGGAAGCTCGCTGCTCTGGGAGGTGGAGAACGGCAAGGTGGTCATCTCACGTAAAAACGTCTCGCCCGAAGATTTTGGCATGAAGGCTGTACCATCCGCGGAGATCCAGGGGGGCATGCCTGCGGAGAACGCCGAAATGCTGCGCTCTGTGCTGGGCGGCAAGAAATCAGCGCGGCGCGACGTGGCGCTGCTCAACGCAGCCGCCGGGATATACGTGGGCGGGCTGGCAGGCTCGCTGCAGGACGCTGTCGGGCTGGCTGACGATTCGATAGACAGCGGCCGCGCATTGTCAAAGCTTGACCAGCTGATAGAATATAGCCGGAAGTTAGCCTGAACGATTCCGGAGGTTTCTAACGATGCTGCAGGAGATACTGGCGCACAAGAAAGCGGAGCTGGCGGAGTGTAAGCTCAGGTGCATGCTGCCGGAGATAATCACCCTGGCGGAGCACGAAGCTCCACCGCTCAACCTAGCTGAGGCCCTGGCCGGCGGCTCGGCACTGCTGATAGCCGAGGTCAAGAAGGCCTCGCCCTCGCGCGGCGTGATACGAGCCGACTTCGACCCGGTAGCCATAGCCGAGACCTACGCCAGGAATAAAGCCGCCGCCATCTCAGTGCTGACCGAGTCGCGCTATTTCCTGGGCAGCCTGGACTACCTCAACACTATTCGCGATGCTCTGGGAAAGAAACGGCCTCCGCTGATCAGGAAGGACTTCATCTTCGACCCCTACCAGGTCTATGAATCCCGCCTGTACGGCGCCGACAGCCTGCTTCTGATCGCTGCGCTGGTCACGCCCCCGGAGCTGGAGGAGCTGATCAACCTCTGCCGCTTCATGCACATGGAGCCACTGGTGGAGGTGCACGATGAGGCCGAGCTGGATGACGCGTTGGTCTGCGGCGCCCGTATAATCGGCATAAACAACCGCGACCTCTGTACCTTCCAGACCGACCTCTCGATAACCGGCAGGTTGAGGCCGCGCATACCGCACGACCGGTTGGTGGTCAGTGAAAGCGGCATTCACAGCTACCAGGATATCTGGGAGATGAGAAAACTGGCGGTGAACGCGGTGCTGGTGGGCGAAGCGCTCATGTCCGCGCCCGATATCGGCGCCAAGATAAGGGAGCTCTATGACGCTGGTTAAAGTCTGCGGCCTGACCACTGTGGAGGACGCACTCAGCTTTGCCGGCCTGGATATAGATATGGTCGGGCTGGTCTTTGCACCCAGCAGCCGCCAAATAAGCCCGGGCCTGGCAAAAGACATCGCCGCCACCTTATACAGGGTGGAGGGCAGGCCGGCGGTGGCAGGTGTATTCGTTAACGAGGACCCGCACGTCGTGAATGAGATCGCCGCTCGCTGCAGGCTGGATATAGTGCAGCTCAGCGGCGATGAAAGCTGGGACTACTGCCGCCAGATCGAATACCCCATCATCAAAGCAGTGCACGTCCTGCGCACTTCCAGGGGTGAGGATATCATCGCCCGCATCGGCTGCAGCCAGCGGGCCGAACTCGCAAGGCCCTTTATCTGCCTGCTCGACTCCCGTGAAGGCCTTCTATACGGAGGCACCGGGCAGGCTTTCGACTGGGACTTGGCCAGGGAGGCGGCAGCAAGGTTTCCGCTGATGATAGCGGGCGGCCTTACGCCGGCCAATGTGGGCGGCCTTATCGCCAGGGTGAAGCCTCTGGGCGTGGACGTTTCCAGCGGCGTCGAGACTAAAGGCCGCAAGGATATTTCCAAGATACAGAATTTTATAAATGCCGTAAGGTCGGTGGAGGGCGTAGCCGAAGCCGACCGCCAGTTTTTAAAAACATTTTTATCGAAAGGTGGAGACAATGTTACCTGATGAGAAAGGATACTACGGCGCCTACGGCGGCAAGTTCGTGCCGGAGACGCTGATACCTGCCCTGGACGAGCTGGAATCGGCCTACCGGCAGCTCAAGGATGACGCCGCCTTCTGGTCCGAGCTCAAGGGGCTGGAGCACGATTATTCCGGCCGGCCTACGCCGCTGTATTTTGCCGGGATGTTCACCCAGCACTGCGGCGGAGGACGCATATTCCTCAAACGCGAGGACCTGGCGCATACCGGCGCTCATAAGATCAACAACGCACTGGGGCAGGGCCTGCTGGCCAGGCGGATGGGCAAGCGCCGCATCATCGCCGAGACCGGGGCGGGACAGCACGGCGTGGCGGCGGCCGCCGTCTGCGCCATGCTCGGCCTGCAGTGCATCGTCTACATGGGGGAGGAGGATATCCAGCGGCAGTCGCTCAACGTCTTCCGCATGAAGCTCATGGGCGCCGAGGTCCGTCCGGTTTCATCGGGCAGCAGGACGCTCAAGGATGCCATCAACGAGGCCATCAGGGACTGGGTAAGCAACGTGAGCGACAGCTATTACCTCATCGGCTCCGCCGTCGGGCCGCACCCTTACCCACAGATAGTGCGCGACTTCCAGTCGGTCATCGGCAGGGAAACAAAAGAGCAGGTCAAGCGGCAATGCTCCAGGCTGCCGGACTACGTGGTGGCCTGCGTGGGCGGGGGCAGCAACGCCATCGGCATCTTCCACCCATTTATCAACGAAAGCAGCGTAAAGCTGGTCGGCGTGGAGGCGGCGGGAAAGGGGCTGGCCAGCGGCAAGCATGCCGCCTCGCTGCTGGCGGGCAGCGCCGGTGTGCTGCACGGCGCCCGCTCGTACCTGCTGCAGGACGCTGACGGCCAGGTGATGGAGACCCACAGCATCTCGGCCGGGCTGGACTATCCGGGGGTGGGCCCCGAGCACAGCTATTTAAAGGACCTGCAGAGGGTGGAATACGTCTCGGCAGGGGATGGCGAGAGCCTGGAGGCTTTCCAGCTTCTCAGCAGGCTGGAAGGGATACTGCCGGCGCTGGAATCGGCCCATGCCCTGGCCTACATAATAAAGCTGGCAGCCAGGCTGGATAAAGAGAAGATAATCGTAGTTAACCTGTCCGGCAGGGGCGACAAGGATGTGGGCGTTGTGGCCGGTGCGCTGGGGGTGAGCCTGTGAGCCGCATATCCGCCGTCTTCAAGGACAGAAAACGTAAGGCGCTGATCGCCTATATCACGGTCGGCTATCCCGATATCTCTTCAACGCCGCAGGCCGCCATGCTGCTGGCAAAGGCCGGTTGCGACCTGATCGAGTTGGGCATTCCCTTCTCCGACCCGCTGGCCGACGGCGCAACCATCCAGGCCTCCAGCCACAGGGCGCTGCTCAACGGTGTAACGGTCAGTACCTGCCTGGAAACGGCAGCAAAGATCAGGGCGCAAATCGATAAGCCGCTGGTCTTCATGACTTACCTCAACCCGGTCCTCAAATACGGCATAGACGGCTTTTGCTCGGCTTGCTCTGCTGCCGGGGTGGACGGACTGATCGTGCCGGACCTGCCTCCGGGAGAGCTGCCGGAGTTCGATAAGGCCACGCTCAAACACGGCATTGATACAATTTATTTGCTGGCGCCCAACAGCTCGCAGGCGCGCATCAAGCAGGCGGCTAAACTATCCAGGGGATTCATCTACCTGGTTTCGGTCACGGGCGTGACCGGCGTGCGGGAAAGCTTTTCCACTGATTTAAAAATTTTTATTTCGCGGGTCAGGAAGAACACGGACCTGCCCTTATGCGTAGGCTTCGGCATATCCAACGCACAACAGGCCGGGCAGGTTGCCTCGCTGGCTGACGGGGTCATCATTGGAAGCCGCATCATCCAGCTCATGGACGAAGGCGCCGGGGACTATAAAAAGCTGCGCGATTTCATTGCCGGAATCCGGGCCGCCATCGACGCTAAATCGGACTAGATTTATCCCGCGCGGCGTGTATATAATAATTAAAAGGACATGAGTTCCTGTCAGGGATTGCAGGTGTCAACCGGGTCCCTGCTGCGCCAGGCCAGGTTCGAACTCATACCGATGCGTGGCGTAGTCGAGGAGTCCTTTTCCCTTCCCCGGGGCTCCACAGTAACCATCACCGCTTCCCCGCGCAAAGGCATAGACGCCACGCTTGAGCTTTCCGAGCTGCTTGCTTACCGCGGATTCAGGGCCGTTCCTCACCTTGCTGCACGCCAGATTCAGAGCCGTGATCATCTTCGCGGCATAGTCGACAGGTTGGCAGCGGCCGGCCTCGAGGAGGTCTTCGTGGTGGGCGGTGATGTGACAGCGCCCGCCGGCCGCTACGATTCCGCCGGAACGCTGCTTGCCGACATGGCACAAATGGACAACCGTCCCAAACGCATTGGCATAGCCGCCTACCCGGAGGGCCATCCGCTGATCAAGACCGGCGTCCTCATGCAGGCGCTGCAGGAAAAACAGACTTACGCCGATTACATGGTCACACAGATATGCTTCGATTCTGCCATCATCGGCAAATGGCTGACGGCGGTGCGGGAAGCGGGCATACACCTGCCTGTCTACCTTGGCATACCCGGTGTGCTTGACCGCAAAAAGCTGCTGGAGATATCGCTGCGCGTGGGCGTGGGCGATTCCACCAGGTTCCTCACCAACCACGTGGGCATGATAGCCAGGCTGTTGCGCAGCCCAATTTATAGTCCAGATCCGCTGGTGGCCGGCGCCTCTTCACTGCTTCATCTGACCGGCATAAAAGGCTTTCACATCTACACCTTTAACCAGTGCCAGGCCACTGAAAGCTGGCGGCAGAGGGCGGCCGGCAGGTCGCACTCCTGATAGTCACCCCCCGGTTCCTGTGTTAAAATCTGCCTAATAGTTCAGAATTACGCGGGAGCAATAGTGCTATGGCAACAAAAAAAGACGCCGTCCAGCCTTTCATGATCCAGGTGCCGCCCAAACGGCTGCAGGCCGATTTAAAGGCCTTCCGCCTCAAGGCCCTGGAGCTGGGAGCGGCCGACGCCAAAATCATCAAAGCCGACCAGATCGTCATCGATGAGCGGGTCCGGCTTAAATGCACCATCCCGCGCTGCCTGCGGGCCGGGGAATCGCCTAACTGCCCGCCTTACGTTCCCGACCTGGATTTCATACGCAAAGCTTTCTCCAGGTATACATATGCCATACTGCTCAAGACCCACGCCGAACCGGTGGAGGACTACGTCCCGGGCAAGGTAAAGGACAGGGAGGGCGTGGACAAAACGCTGCTCTTCCATCAGAAATCGGGCAAAATTATCTACGAGATAGAGCGGCTGGCCTACGGCCGGGGATACTATCTGGCGCTAGGGCTGGGAGGAGGCTCCTGCAAGGACTACCTCTGCCGCGGTCTGGTCTGCCAGTTCCTGGACAGCGGCAGATGCCGTTTTCCGCTGCGCTCACGCCCGGCCATGGAGGCCATGGGCATAGACGTGGTCGACATCATCGCCAAAGCCGGGTGGGCCGCCTATCCCCTAATGGCTGAATCCGCCGATGTCCCCTGCGCCACCTCGGTCGGCCTGGTCTTTATACACTGAGAATGAGGAGAAGAAAATGAAAACCGATGTTATCGAATTGGTTGAGCCTTTCCTGTCCGACGACCAGAAGAAGTGGGGCAAGCTTTCCAGCGAGCTATACTACAGGCGGCTGGAACTGCTGCTGCTCAGGGAGATAGCCATGGAGCTCAAGAAGCTCAACCGCCCGGCTAAAAAGAAATAAATCTCAATAACTTCATGAAAGCCCGGGCGGCTATTACCCAGGTGTAGCTGTCTACTGATTTTGTTTCTGCTTTTCAATAAATATCTCTACGCAACTCCTGATAACAGAAGCCATGTCTAAAAGCGCTTTCTCTTTTTCGCATGCGTAATCGGTGCACAACGTGCAGTTTTCCACCTTCCTCTCCTGCGCGCATTTTCTTACGGCGCACATCTTGCAGACGAAGAATTTCCTGCCGTCTGCTTTACATCCGTCACAGTTGATCTGTTCGGGTCGGACGTTATATTTAAATTCATAGGTCCAGGCTTGCGCACAATCGGCGCGGAGCCTGTCATCATCGGCCTGAGTGGCGATAAACGCCTTGCACTCCAGGCATTCAAGTCCGCAGTACGCTATCATCTCAGCCGCCTCATTGTGAAATCCTCAGCTGGCCCGCGTTTTATTTCCACAGCCCGCCCGTCATCTCCCCGGTCAGCACCGGCTCGAACGAGTCGAATTTGATGTCCCTTACCCTGGCCATTTTCTCCCACAGCAGCTTATAGCCCTTTGTACCCCTGGAGAGCGCCACCTTTTTGTGCCAGGCCTCAATCTCCTCGGCCGTCGCTTCCCTCAGCTCGCCGGCCGTCCCCGTTAACCTGACGCCCGGCGCCGAGGAGAACTTCCCCTCCAGCAGCGACTTGCCCCAGAAGATCTTGTCGGCGTTCACCGCCATCACGCACAGGCGAGGATTGCGCCCCAGGTTGCGCTTCATGCGCACCGGATTCTCATCGAAATAGTAGCCTGTGCAGTCGTCACGCAGTATCAGCGCACCGATGGGTGTCACGTGCGGCGACCCGTCCTCATTGACCGTGGCCACGGCGAAATGGAAACACGATTTGAAGGCCTCGTCAAAGATGGACCTGATCTCATCCCAGTGACTCTGTATGTTCATGTATCCCCCGCTAATCAGGCATTTTGCAGTGCCTCCCAGACTATCTCAGGAAGCATCCTGACCTTCAGCCCGGCCCTGTCGGCCAGGTTGCCGCTCAGGTTGTAGAAGCAGCCGGAGCAGATGCCGACGACGCAATCGGTCTGGATTGCGTTCTTTATCTGTTCCATGTGCGGCGGGACGTAGCAGCAAAGCTTGTTATCAATATAATTGACTTCAAGCCCCTGTATTTTCTTCAAGATGCTCTCAGCCGGCGTAACGTCCACCGGCTTATCTGTTACGCGGCGGCGAAAACGGTAGCAGCCGGCGTAGTAATCGATTTTCTTATCCAGCCTGCCCGATTTGAAATAGCGGTCGATCAGCGCGTGAAAGGGAATCACCTCCAGATCGGTCAGGTCCTTGTAGTTGGTATAGGTAGGCTCACAGGCGCCGCAGAATAGCACGATGGATTTAGCCCCCAGTTCCCTGGCCTGCTTGAAGTTCTCCAGCACGAACTCGCGCGATAGCTCCTTGAACCTGGCAATGTCCTCCTCGTTCTTGGCAAAAACGGCCGGCTGGCCGAGGGACATCCAGCCGCAGCAGTATTCTTTTTGCAGCAGGGTGTAGTCCACCTTGAGACGGTCCAGAACGTTTTTAAAGGCGCGAAAGGCCTGCGGCATGCCCTCTGCCTGGAAACATCCTGCAATGATCACGTTTTCCGCCTTTTTGCCCGCCGGAAAGCCTATCTCTTCCAGCAGTATCTGCTTCTTCCTCTCGCCCGTGCCCACTGCATGCCCGTGCTCCCGGATATTGTTGATGGCCTTCTCTTCTATCATTTCCCTCCTCCTTGCAAGACGCTGGCCCAACTATATAACGATATGTCATATGGTGTCAAGCCGAATTGTCATATTTTCGGTCATGCAGCTTGGAGGTCTATCAAAAATTGTGATAATATTTTGGCAATGGTATTTCGTGATATCGGCAAGAGGATACAGCGGGCGCGGGAGGAGAACGGATTGACCCAGGAGCAGCTATCGGCCAGGCTGGGCTGCACGCAATCGGCGCTCTCCAACTATGAACTGGGCAAGCGGAAGATATCGCTCAGCCTGCTGACTGAAATAGCCCAGATTTTAAACCGGCCGCTCGATTATTTCATGGAGCCCGCCACCGAAGAGAAAGGCGGCGAATCCTCCAGCCTGCGCATGCCCAGGCTCTGACCTAATACCCCAGCTTTTTGTTGACCACGTTTATCAGCTTCTGACCGTTCAGGTAACGTTCCAGGTTATGGCAAAAGACGTCATTGGTCCTGTCCACGTAATCTTCCATCCCGCCCGCCACGTGCGGACTCATGATGACGTTGAGCAGGTCCCACAGCGGGCTTTCAAACGGCAACGGCTCCTGCGCAAAGACGTCCAGCCCCACCCCGGCTATCCAGCCCTCTTTCAGTGCGCGGATCAATGCTTTCTCATCCACCACGTTGCCCCGTGCGATGTTGATAAGACAGGCAGTCGGCTTCATGCCGCGCAGCTCCTTTTCGCCGATGATTTGCCGGGTGGCCGAGGTCAGGGGCAGCGCCAGCACAACGTAGTCGCTCTCAGCCAGAAGCTCGGGCATACCTTCGGGCCCGAACAGCACGTCAACGTTTCTGGTCCTCTTTGCACTTTTGACCGACCTGCGCACCGCCAGCACCCTCATTCCCAAAGCCTTTGACAGCCGTGCCACCTCGCGGCCGATGCTGCCCAGGCCTATGACTCCGACCGTATGGCCGCGCAGCATGCCCGGGCTGAAGGGCTTCCATTTTCTCTGCTGTTTCAACTGGAAGCAAAGGTACGATTGCTTGGCGAACATCAGCATCAGCCCCAGCACGAACTCGCCTATGGGAGTGGCATGTATGCCGCTGACGCTGGTCACCACCACCGGGCTGTTCTTGACCTCGTCCGTAAGGTACCTGTCCACGCCGGCGGCCATCACCTGTATCCATTTAAGTTTGGGCGAACGGGCTACTACGTCTTTAGGAAGCCGCAGCCCGTATATGACATCGGCCTCGGCCAGCAGGGCAGTCAACTTCTCTTGAGCAGAGGCATCGCCTTCCTGTTCCGCCCTGGCCAGGTCGGAGGCATCGATCAGCCTGATGCGCGGGCTAACGCCCTCGATGCGGCTCTTGGCCTCCGCATTCATCTTGATCGTGGCCAGTACATTGAGCTTCTCCGTCAATTTATACCTACCTTCATAATCTAGAAATATCAGCCCGCCAGGCCGCGCACCAGGGTGCCGCGCCATTCCCTGTGCTCAGTCTTGTCCCCGCTGTTGATGAACTCCTGCAGCTTTTTAACGCCCTGCTCAAATTCCTCGTCCGGCAGCAGGTGATAGGTTGAAACAAATTTATTCTTTACCTGCTCCAGGTATCTGCAGTCGATGGGGATGCCCTCGACCTTCACTTCCTCCATCGCTATGTCCTTAAAACCGGCTGCCTCCAGCATGGCGGACAGCTCGGGCATATCCGGGAAGCGTGCCTTCTCGACGTCGATGCATCCCGGAAAGAATTCCCTGACCACCGGGTGCTGGTGTTCAATCTGCTTATGGCTCGAGGTCAGCAGCAATAATGATCCTCCACGTATTACTCGCCAGCACTCCATAAAAAGCGCGGCCGGGTTGCTTAAGTGCTGAATGACGTAAGCAGCCACCACCACATCAAAAGAGCCGCTGCCCATCGGCAGGCCCCTTTCCACATCGGCATACACCACTTCCAGCCCTTTCTGCCTGGCTATAGCCAGCATGGGCAACGACCTGTCCAGCCCGACTATGTCCAACTTTATTAATTCCAGCAGCCTGGTTGAAACATTGCCGGTGCCGCAGCCCAGGTCCAGCAGGCGCGCCCCTTCCCTGATCTGCCCGAAATCGATCATCCTTCTGATCAGCTTGGCGGGATATGAGCGGTACCTGTCGTACGTGCGTGAAATATCGGAGTAGTCCACTTTCATCAGAATTTCCTGCCCCTCACCATTTCCCAGGCCGGCTAGAGGGTAAGTTAAAGTAAATTATAACAGCAAAATGAATTACTGAACGAATTCATATATCGTGTGGACTTATCGAAGCATCGATAATGCTTCGACAGCTGACCTATAAAGGCGGCAGTCAATGATACGCCGGGCGTCGCGGGTGATCTTATCAGTTATCAGCAGCTACGTCCGGCCGGGCTTACTTTACGGCCGATTTGGCCTCGACCTTTGGCGGATTATACGGGCCGATAGCCTTGATATCTTCTGTTATCTTGTTGACAGCCTGGACGAACTCCTCTGCACACGAGGCGCAGACCCATTGCAGCCTGACGCGCGGCTCCTCTATTCCGAGCTGCTGCACCAGTTTTTTAAGCAGTGTCATGCGCATGAGCGTCTTATAATTTCCATCCACGTAGTGACAGTCTCCCAGCCTGCATCCGCACACCAGGACGCCATCGGCGCCCTCTCTGAATGCCTTGAGAATGTAGACAGGCTTGAGCCCTCCGCTGCACATCAGGCGTATGGACGTGACATTGGGGGCATGCTTGGAACGTGACACGCCCGCCAGGTCCGCCCCGGCATAGGAACACCAGTTACACAGAAAAGCTACGATCCTCGGTTCAAAGCTCATGTAAGCCCTCCTTAACCTGCACCGGATCCCGGGCGGCACCTAAAATATCTGTTTCCCATGGCTGTCATAGACGGTAATTGGACAGGGGGTCTGGCCGGGCAGGGTGTGCGTGGCGCAGCCGAAGCACGGGTCATATGGACGCCAGGCCATCTCAATGCGGTTCAACAGGCCCTGGGTTATCTCCTTTCCCGGTTTTATCAAGCCCATCGCTGCCTTTCTAACCGAAAGATTGATGGCGGCAGCGTTATTGACCGTCGCCACGATCAGGTTGGCCTTTTTAATAACCCCGTTCTCATCCGTTATATAGTGATGTATCAGGGTCCCGCGCGGCGCTTCCACCACGCCCATACCTTCATCCGGAGTGGCTTTGGGGATAGTGCGAATATTAGTGCTGGTGATTTCGGGATCGAGGCTGAGTTCCAGCATCCTCTCGGCGGCGTTAAGTATTTCCACCAGACGCGCCCAGTGTGTGGCCAGCGTGAAATGTACGGGCTTGCCTCCCAGTGTGGAGAACATTTTCTCGTAGGCCTCCTGGGCTAGCGGTGTGGACATGCCTTCGGCGGCGTTCAGGCGGGCCAGAGGCGCCACTCGGAATATACCGCTGTCTCTGCCATCAACAAAACCCTTCCAGCCAATTTTTTTAAGATATGGGAACTTTATATATGTCCATGGCTCGACGTGCTCATCGATATGGTCCAGGTACCTTTCCACAGGGAACTTAACGAACTCCTTGCCGTCAGGGTCCACCACACGCAGCTGGCCGTCATAGAAATTTACTCTGTTTTTTTCGTCCACCAGGCCCATATAGTACGTACGATGCGTAAACGTGTCGCTGACTATCATGTCAACATAGGCCTTGTTTTTAAGAACGATATCGTCGAATACCTTTAACGACAGCTTGGCAAACTCCACGGAATCGCGAGCAACCTGTTCAATCTCTTTCCTCTCCTCTTCTGTAATGCCCTTGCTCACACCTCCCGGCAGGGCGAAAACAGGATGAACGGCCCGCCCGCCCAGCATCTGAATAACATGGTGGTTCTGCATGCGCGCCTTGATGACCGCCCCGCCCAGTTCCAGGCCGACTTTGGCAATTACGCCCAGTATGTTGCGTTCTGCCACCGGGGCGTCCGGGCCCATCACGAAATCCGGGCCGGCAAGTATGTAAAAATGAGTTGTATGGTCAGTTACATAAAAAGCGCAGTAAAGGAGCTCGCGCAATTTACTGGCGGTCTCCGGCGGGTCCGTATGAAAGACCATATCCAGCGTCTTGGCTGACGCCATGTGATGGGCTTCCGGACAGACCCCGCATATCCTCTGTGTGATCTGCGGCATGTCCTCGGCCAGGCGTCCCTCTGTAAATTTTTCAAAACCGCGCAGTTCGGGTATCTGGAAATATGTATTTTTAACCCCTCCCTCATCATCCAGGAAGATGGCTATTTTGCCATGGCCCTCCAGCCTGGTAATCGGATCTATAGTAATTGTTTTCATTTTACTGAGGCCCTCCTGACCAGCGAATCGGGTAAGCTGTACCTGTAAAACGTGCCAACGGGGTCCCTAACGTCGTCAAGGATCTTCTTAATCTCCTCCTCGTCCTTCGAGTCTATGACCGAGGCGATGGCAGACAGGAAATGTGCTCCCTGGTCGACAGCCCCATCTACCGGCCCGTAGCAGCCCGTACACGGCATATTGACCTGAGGACAGAGAGCTCCACAGCCGCCGCGCGTGGCAATGCCGGCGCAGAGCAATCCCTGCTCCAGCAGGCATATTTCAGGCTCGGGTATAAACTCAAAGGTGCGGTATATCTTTTTTATTTTCTTTACATCCCTTTTACGTGAACAGTCATCGCAGACTGCCTTGACATTGTTTGAGATAACAGCCCCCAGTGGCGGTAATTTGTTCTCAATCAGCGCCTCAAGCGCCAGCCAGGTAGTCCTGGCCTCGGGAGGGCAACCGGGTATGGAATACTCCACGCTGATAACCTGTTCAAGCGTGGAGACCGTATCGTAGAACTCCGGGACCGTCAGCTCGCCCTCAGGCGCCTGGAAGCTTGACTGCGGCAGTACGCCTTCCTTATTGCTGGTTGAAATGTTATCGAGATATACGGTTTTAAAAATCGTTTCCCGGTTATGCAGGTTTCCCAGTCCGGGGATACCTCCCCGGCAGGCGCAGGCGCCATAGGCGATCATTACCTTGGACTTCTGGCGCAACAGCCTGGCCATGTGCTCCTGCTCGGAATTCCTGATGGCGCCGTTAAACAGGCAGACATCAATGTGTTTGTCCGGCATGGCCTCGACGTCCTGGTACTTGGCATCGATGGCCACCGGCCAGAAAAGAATATCGGCAGCCTCAGCCAGTTTCAGTATTTTTTCGCCTATCTGCAGCTGAGCAATCTCGCAACCGCCGCAACTGGCCGCCCAGTACAGAGCCAACTTTAGTTTTCCCATCACCTAATCCTCCAGATATACGTAAATGCAGGAAGGCGGTCCGGTCCATCCGGGGCCCTAGATTATCTAATGCTTACTTGGCCGATTCCTTGATACCCTTGGTCTGCTTGCTGTTGGACGGCTTGCACTTGGGCAGGGTATCCAGCATCACCCTTTCAAGCAGCTCCGGGGCAACGGGTTTAATAAGGTAGTCAACCGCGCCCATCTTCATTGCCTCAACCGCCAGCTCAACCGATGGATAGGCCGTAATAACTATGCATTTCAAATCCGGTTTGATTTCCCGGGCCTCATTCAATACCTGCAGCCCGCTTTTACCTGGCAGCCTCACATCGATTATTAAAATATTGAAGTCCTTATTGGCGATCAAAGGCAGGGCCTCTTCGCCTGATTCGGCCGTGGTCACCTGATAGCTGTCCCTGAGCCAGTCGTGCAGCGATTCGCGGACTATGATCTCGTCCTCCACGATCAGTACTGATATTTGATCGGCGGCATGCTGGCCCGTGCCTTCAGACAGCAATTTCACAATGTAGTCCTGGATAGTTGTATCACCGTAGACGCACTTGACCTTCAGCTTCTTGTACAGGTCTTCCGGGATTCTAATATGTATCTGCCTTTGCTTCATCGCGCCCCATTATCTGCCTGGTACATTGGTATTTTTGGTACCATTATACCATCCCAGTCAAGTGCTTTCAATGCTTGACAAACCGTGCCAAGAGTGGTAATTTAGTAAAAAGTACACAGGTACCTAGGTATTTTTGAAGGTATTTTTATACCTGGTTGAGAGTGAAAGGGCCTGAATCTTCAATTCGCTGATACATGGGGGTGTCCCCATTTTTGAAAACTGAAGGTCATCAGGGGAGGATGCCAGTGGAACCGAGAATTGGAGTTTACGTCTGTCACTGCGGCAGCAACATTGCAGGCTCAGTGGATTGTGCCGAGGTCAGCCGCTTTGCAGCCGGCCTGGACGCGGTGGTGGTGGCCAGGGACTACAAGTTCATG
>Ga0209609_10000008_pt1 | contig 104779 bp, 108 predicted proteins | sample LakKivw325mmetaG_FD_184136 | JGI IMG/M metagenome (GOLD analysis project Ga0209609, IMG submission 184136) | Anoxic lake water microbial communities from Lake Kivu, Rwanda to study Microbial Dark Matter (Phase II) - Lake Kivu water 325m metaG... | ecosystem: Environmental > Aquatic >... | reverse complement strand
GCTTGTTGCGATTATCGCGGCATCATTAACTCTATCGACCTGTGAAAATATTTCCTTCTTGACATAGTAACTCTCAAACGCTGATTCTTGAACGTAGTCGGCTTCCCTGACACAGTCGGGAATTCCTGTTGCGACCTTGATTCTCTTCAAGGCGTCCTCTGAATCCCTCTTGGTTATCAGATTTTTCTCGGCCAAGAACTCCGCACTGGCCTTGATTCTCTCCATCGCGCTTTTGAGAAGTTCCTGACTCACATCATATATCGTGACGTTGTATCTCTTAGTGGCAAAGAGTGTGGCCCAACTATGCCCGATGGTTCCTACTCCAATACATGCGACGTTCTCTATGTTCAATCCCTTCAACCACCACCATACTGCCGTATTGATCGATATATTAATCTCAATGGTCCCCACCCTTACGACTGTCACAAGAATCCAAGATAGGGAATATATCAGAGATTGATGGTGGTTTGGCGAGGAGTATCGACATGAAGGATAAGAGTTCATTCATCAGGGTCGCGAGGCTCTTTGTGATCATTGGGGCGATATTGATGATAGTTCTGGGTCTCTTGAGTGTGGTCGGTAGGGTTCTGTCCCTTCCCTTCTACCCCCAGGCGGGTCTGGCCTCGGTGAGCTACATAATCATGTCTTTGGTTGGCGGTTTCGCCGCGTTGGTCCTCAGTCCCAGGACCGGCGCCTTCCCCTGGAATCTGCTCCTGATAGTGATTGGGATAGTTGGAGGCGGCTTGGGCGGCCTGCTAGTCCTGATAGGTGGTGTGACCGCCCTCATCACAAGATTGACCTGACTCATGGGAAGCCGCGTTTGTCTGAGTTGTCGTCAGGTCTGGCTGAAGACCTCTCTTGACCCTTCTGGTCCTGAGGCGGACCAATCCAAACACAGCCACGATGAGCACCGCGACGATTATTGGAATGAAGGCAGTAAGATCCATCAAGGCATAGGTGTCCAACCCGGACCTGGCTGTGTTCCCACCCTTGTCGATTGCGACAACCTCGTAAGTGGTTCTTGAGCCAGAAGCCTGTCCCGGTATTGTCGCGGTCCATAGACCGTCCCAGTCTGAACCCTCGACAAGCCGCATATCTTTGACTACCCAGTCACCGTCATTGACTGTGTAGTTCAGGCTGACCCTGCCCAAGCCGGTCTGGAGGTCTACTACGCTGACGGTTATCTCCACAGGTTCCTGAGCAACAGGATTCGGAGGCTCCCTCTGCACAGTCAATATTCTGGGCGGGTCCTCGTCTGTCGGAGCCAGAGTGACCAGCTTCTGCAGTTCCCCAACAGCCAGGTGGATGAGGGCCAGGCTTCTGTTCTCATGCGCTTTATCTCCGGACTCGAAGTATAGCCTCAGTTCCTCCGTACTTTCCACTGTCAGTCTTGTTACCTCTAGGAAAGTCTCATGATATCTTTCCCATTGGGGTGGAGGCTTCAGGTTCTCGGCTCTGCTCCTTATTTCTCGAAACTTCACCGCCATCAACCTCATGTTGGCAGCGGCTTCTTCAGGCGAGGTCTGTTTCTGGCTGTAGTTTATGTGAATAGTCCTCACCTTCATGTTGAGGCTGTCTATATCTTGAAAGATTGAGTCGACTTGGCCCCTGTATTCAGACCAAGGTGAACACGTGACAGACACAGTCTGCAGGGAACCAACCGCCAAGATCAGGCACGCGACAAGCAACATTCTACACATCTAGGTTCACTCAAGAATATGGATGTCGTCAGGCCTTATTCCCGTATCGTGATCCTCATGGTCACATCTTTCAGAGGCCTGTCTCTTTCGTCAACCTCAACAGAGCCTATAGCCAGCAGTACATCTTCGCCCTTGATCAGTCTTCCGAAGACCGAGTGTTTACCGTCTAGGTGCGGGGCAGCGGCTAGAGTTATGAAGAACTGTGAGCTGCCGGTGTTGGGGCCGCGGTTAGCCATCGACAAGACCCCTACCGAGTCATGCTTGAGGTCTGGCCTTATCTCGTCAGGGATAGTGTATCCTGCGTCTCCTGCGCCCGTGCCTGTGGGGTCCCCGCCCTGTATCACGAATCCCTTCACAACCCTGTGGAAGATGAGGCCGTCATAGAAGCGTTGCTTGGCCAGTTTGATGAAGTTGCTGGTAGTTACAGGAGTCCTGTCTTCGTAGAGTTCGAACTCCATCGTTCCCATGCTGGTCTCTATCACAGCTATCCTATTCTTCGACACGGGTCTGTGTGACGAGTTGTAGAGGTAGAGCCCAACCACCACTATCAGGAAGATTATTCCGAGAACGATCTGGAGGTTCCGCCGCCTCCTCTTCTTCTCAAGGGTTCTAGACTTCTTGATTTGATGTTTCTTCGCCATGAGGCCTCACGATCAAGCCTGAACTCATATATTGCTTTGGGAGATGTCGAATCATCTCAAATATATTACTTGTCAGGCGCCTTGTTGTAGCGATTCCAACCTTGAACACATTGATATTCTTGAGTCTGTTGAAAGAAAACCTTTAGAGGCTGCAAGGAAGAATTTCTGGCCAGCCCGATTGTAGTTGGAGGAGGAAGACCACAGATGCCTCAGGTCAAGGAATTTGGTGAATACATCCTTCGTGAAGCAGCCCTAGATGATGTTCCGGTCTTGGTCCGTCAAAGGAGGGTGATGTTCATAGAGGCGACTGCCGCAAAAGACCAGAGATCGCTGGACGCTATGGATGCGGCCTACAAGAGATATGTGGAGAGGGCGTTGCCCGCGGGGACCTTCAGAGCCTGGCTCATACAGACCAAGGAGGGCGATGTCGTCTCTGGGGGAGGCATCTCGGTCTACGAGCAGCCGCCGAGGCCTCAGGATGATACTCTACGCTACGTCTACGTACACAGCATATACACAGAGCCTGAACATAGACGGCGAGGTTTGGCCAGAACAATCCTCAACGCGATCGTACAGTGGTGCAGAGAGAACGGATTCAAGACCCTTACCCTGCACGCTGTGGATGCCAGCAGACCACTCTACGAGTCGGTCGGCTTCAAACCTACAACTGAGATGCGGATGTTCCTGTAGTAACCATTCAGAACTTCCCCGTTAACTTCTGTATGCTCATCCAAACGCAGTATTTGCGAATGTCCAGAGCCTTGTCTCGCCCTTGCCGGCTGCATAGTCAATGCTGTATCGACGCAGGGGTTGACGTCAAAAAAGAGGGGGGAGAGAGTGTTTGATCTATTCAGGCCTTCGCCAAGTTGTAGATAGACTTCACAGACAGTATGATGGCGGCTGGCGCAACGAAGGCCGCGATATTGACCAGTATTGCGTCGATGATAGTTCCGAGTAATGGAACAACTTCGTCGATGACCAGGAATACTCTACCCGCGTTAGCCACCAACAAGGCGATTGCAGCTGTCAGGAAGGGCATAGTCTCCTTCTCTGTGACCGTGGTCAAGCCGACGATGATGCCGAGAATCACCATGGCCAATGTTACCCATCCGAACGCAGCCTTGCCTCCTACGCCCGCAGCTATGCCTGCCAAGATAGCGACTATTACGAAGGCCATGAAAGCATATCTTCCAATCTTTTGACCGTCCATCAGCCATACTCTCCAAGCTTGACTTACCCAATTCTTCAGATATATCTCTTTTCATGACCGCCAAGAGATTGTCTGGAGTAGCCCGTTATCTTGTGCAAGAAGACAATGTGTCAATGCAACTTCAGGAGAAGGTTCTTTTTGTTCAACTACAGTCTGTTCGGGAATAATGGGCGGCCAGCCTCTTTAGGAGTAGCGATTCAAGAACTTGTTAGTGCGCGTCTCGACCAAAAACTTCTAAATAATTATGATCTACTAATGAAGCTAGGTACAGCTCAAGTTATGAAGTGCGATGAGGCCTTTCCACTTAGCGTTGCTAGTCATAACGCTCTCCGTACTGGTCCAGGCGTCACTATGTAGTGGAACATCGAATGAAGGTTTCAGTCAACTGCACGGTCATGTGTATGATGCCGTCGATAGGGAGCGTCCCATCAGCTACTCATGGATCTCGATCTATGACGACGGGTCGTTGGTTAGTAGAGGAGTAACTGGGAGCAACGGATCCTATTCGTTTGAGCTGAGGTCAGGAAAGTACACCATCAAGGTTGAGAAACCCGGCTACATATCACAGACAGCCTTCGCGATTCTTGAGCCTGACTCTGCTCTGGAGATTGATCTCTATCTAGAAATGAGATTCTCACCTTATGAAGCATTGATCATGATTGAGGGCCTTCCTGAGGGGCTTTATCCTGAAATCCGACTCGACAATTCCTTCCACGGCTACGGATTGAACGGAACGAGATTCAGCTTCAGGGAGAACACTTCACACATTGTGGAGTTAGGCGAGGTTACTGACGGTCAAGTAAGGTATGTTCACGTAAACGATAGTGCCCACATCTTCACAAAGGCCGAGACGAGAATATTCCAGTACTTGCGCCAGTTCTACATAAACTCCAGCACAGACCAGTGGATAAACGGTTGGTATGACGAGGGTATTGTCAGCCTGGAGGCTACCAAAGTCATAGATCTTGGCAACGGGACTCGACTCATATTTGACTCCTGGCTTAAGGATGGGAAAATCTTAAGGGACAACCCTGTCAGACTGAGGGTGAACTCAAGCTTCCAGCTGGACACCGAATATAGACGCCGGTTCCTTCTCAAACTGTCTTCTGACATGGGTGTTGTGGAGGGAGGTGGCTGGTATGATGAAGGATCCATTGCAAGGATCTCGGTGAAAGACACTACATTAGGTGTGGGACCATTCGCTTACAGGTTTGCGGGTTGGAGGGGAGACTTGGAGAGTCAGAATGCAATGGCCACGACCCTGATGGATAAGCCCAAGGAAGTTTACGCTGAGTGGCGGAGAGTTGAAGTCGTCAAGATCGAGAAGCTTGACCCAATCTACAAGGCAATCATAAATATAAGCCTCCTAGTCTTCGCGGCCAAGATTCTGAGCGGCCTCTTCGCCAAGGTTGGGCTGCCTGAAGTTCTGGGTGAGTTGTCCGCCGGCATGATCTTGGGCCCCTACGCCCTAGGCGGCATCACCGTGTTGGGTGAGCCTATTATGGAGATAAACGAGTACATACGGGTCTTCGCCGAGGTAGGAGCTATACTGCTGCTCTTCATAGCTGGGCTAGAGGTTAGCTTCGCACGCTTCAAGGCGGTAGGCGCTAAGTCCTCTGTCGTGGGATCATTCGGGGTCATACTCCCATTCTTCCTAGGCCTGTATACCCTACAGTTCCTAGGGTTTCCCTGGGAGGGAAACCTCTTGGTGGCCGCTACTCTGACCGCTACGAGCATAGCGATCACAGCGAGAACCCTAGAGGATCTGGGAAGACTCAACACGATTGAAGGTAACCTGATTATCAACGCCGCGGTCATCGACGACGTTTTAGGATTAGTAGTCCTAGCAGTGGTGATGTCTGTTGTGACCTCTGGAGTGCCTCCAAGACCCTTCGAAATAGCTTGGCTCCTATTCAGGACCATAGCCTTCTGGCTGCTTCTGCTGGCATCGACATTGACTGTTGCGCCTCGACTTGTACGTGTCGCCGAATGGTGGAAAGCTAGAGGGACAGTAGAAGTCTTCGCTACAGCCACCTGTTTCGGCAGCGCTGTGGCGGCAGCAGCAATAGGCCTATCACCTATTGTGGGTGCCTTCGCAGCCGGCATGGCGATAGCGAGTTCCAGAGTCATAGCCAGGGTGAGAGACTACATAGAGATGTTGAGCATACTCTTCTCCCCCATATTCTTCGCATTCATAGGCGCACAATTCAACGTTAATGCATTGAGCGTTGAAGGGATCTGGTTGATCCTAATCCTGACTGGGGTGGCTGTGACAAGCAAACTGGTCGGATGTGGGATACCAGCCACCATGGCTCTAAAGAATTCTAGACATGGCTTCAGAGTAGGCATAGGCATGATATCTCGAGGTGAAGTGGGGCTCATAATTGCGGGTATAGGTGTGACCTCAGGCATAATCACTCAGGGCCTTTACGGCGCGGTGGTGTCGACGGTAATAATTACGACTCTGGTGACGCCTATAGCCTTGAGATGGGCCTACGCTGGGAAAAGTCATTTGACCTCTCAAGATCTTGACGAAAGACGAGTCTAGCTAGTTCTCAATTTTTTCACATGATTGTCACGCATGAGTCAGGCAACATTATCCAGTCGATTGAATGGCTCATTACTTTCTCAATAGTAAGTAATGCGCACATATTCTGTTGAGATAGCTGCAGAGGACTCTCGTCAGCCTCTCAGGCGGTAATATTAAGGTTTTTATGGATTTCCAGAAAATCAAGGTGTGGGGAAATGAGCCTCTTGGCATTAGATTTTTTGGAACCCCAGATCATCGCAATCATAGTATTTGTTGCAACGTACTTCTTCTTGGCTACCGGCTGGAGATCAGGCGCGATAGCGGCTATGGCCGGGGCTGCCGCCATGTGGTTTCTTGGCGTACTATCTCCCGACGAGATGATACGTTACGTTGACTTTAATGCTCTAGGACTCCTTTTCGGAATGATGGTTATGGCTGGTGTCCTGAGAGAGGCTAACTTCTTTCGAGTGATCGGGGTGAAACTTGCTAACCTAGTCTCTTGCAAACCAAGTCAACTATTCATACTATTCCTTTTCATTACAGCTGTATTGTCTGCGCTGTTGGACAACGTTACCACTGTCCTCTTTATGGTGTCTATAACAATAGACATATCGGAGCTGCTGGAGATAGATCCTAAACCTTTCATTCTAGGCGAGATCTTCGCGTCCAACATAGGTGGAACGGCCACTCTCATTGGAGATCCGCCTAACATAATGATAGCTTCAGCCACGGGACTCACATTTTCAGACTTCTTGGAGAAGGCAGCTCCCATCTCAACGGTTACAGTGATCATGATAGTGGTCTTTCTTTACCTGCTAAACAGGAAACAGGTTAGGGTCAAAACAGCTGTGAAGGAGATTCCGGCGAAGACTGAAGACATGGTAACCGACTGGAGGCTCTTCAGGGTTGGAACTATTATGTTAGTCGTCACGATAGCACTCTTTCTCACCCACGAGATGTTCCATCTATCTCCCTCAACTGTGTCTCTGATGAGTGCCATCATACTGCTCTTTTTTGGGGGACCGAAGATGCCGAGGATCCTTGAGAGGGTTGAGTGGAGAACCCTGATCTTTTTTACCTGTCTATTCATCATAGTGGGTGGTTTAGAGAAGACCGGTACTATGACTTCGATTGCGACCGAGTTCTCCAAGTATGTAGCTGGAGACTCATGGGTGGCTATGTCAGCTATTCTCTGGCTCTCAAGCATCATGTCGGGTCTCATTGATAATGTTCCTTTTGTCGCAGCCTTCATCCCACTAGTGAAGGAGTATGGCACGATATCTGGGTTTGACGTATCTAGGTTATGGTGGGCCATAGCGATCGGTGCAGGATTCGGCGGAAATATGACTATGATAGGTGCTTCATCTAATGTGGTGGCTATCAGCATGGCGGATGGAAGGGGCCTAAGGATTAGCTTCTACGAGTTCATGAAGACAGGCCTACAGGTTGCCATCTTGTCAACGGTTGTTGCCAACCTGTTACTAGCATTCAGTCTAGGCTGAATACTTGGGGAAGGATCTGGGATTTCGAGGGCGTTCATGAATAGCTAGCGCGCGCTAGAAACTACGCGACCTGCAACTACGGTGTTCTTACGCCATGGGTGTGTTTAGACAGGCTTTGGACACGATGACTAAGGTAAGAGGTACAAATCCTAAGTGTAATCTTCAATGTAAGGCAGTGATGGAGCAAAGTGCTCGGCCAGTTTCTCAAATTCAGTCTCCAGCCCTATGTAGAAGAGCAGGATTATCGCTCCCAGCTCCGCAAAGATGAGTAGTACGTCAGAGTATTCAACGAAGCCGAGAGCGTAAGGCCCGATGAGTATCCCAACAATCAACTCCCCCAAGAGACTCGGATAACCCAGCCGATTAGCCAGTATACCCCCTACAGACACCGCTATCAACAGAACCGCAAGCTGCAAAATAAACTCCGTATACGCGATCATACTGACCAGACCTACGCAATCCTCTAGACCTCGAGGACCGTCAAGATCTCTTATAACTTCTTGCCACTGTGTATTCACACGTACTAGCCACCTTCTTGGTGAAAAACGTTTTGAGACAAATCCGCAAAGACCCTCATCGACCATACGCAAGATCGTGGCTGGGTCAACTATTCAGCGAAAAAAAATTAAGTCATTCGAGGATCCTTTGCGAAGCAGCGAGAACTCGCTACTCTCCAAGAAACTTAGTTGCCACCATCAATATACTGAGCCTACCGCAAGGACAACCTACGGTCTTCCAGGAGTTGCGGCTCCCATCCGATGCCTACCCAACATCAATGTCTGACCGGGACAAAGGATCCCCTTCGAAACACGAATAGGATCTTCACCAAGTAGACAAAAGGACACAGCCAAACCCGGCAACAAACCCCTAGGGGTGGTGGGGGGTGGGTCGCCCTCTCAAGACAGAAAACGGAAAAGCCCAGAGAGATAATCGAAACTGCTCACAGGGCCTCAGCCAAACCGTGAATCAATCCTGATGCCTGTGATGATCCATGTAGATCGATGTCTATTCTTTCCTCATGCGTATCCTCAATGATCCGCAGACACAAGTATTGATCGCTCAGTTGGAAAGTCTTAATATGAAGGTGGCCGGAACTCAAGTAAGGGCTAAGTTTGGCCAAGACGAAAACTTTCAAGACTCTTAGATCGTTCGTCGCGATTATTCTAATTGTATTTATTCTGTCCGTCCCTGAGTCCAGTGGATACGTTAGTTGGGCCTGGAGGGTCGAACACCAGCTAGATCGAAGCGAGTATCCACCAGGCTCTCAAGGCGAGATTGACGAGTGGGTTGTAAACACCGGCCCGACCGTTCTCCACATCTACACTACAGGAATAACGTTTGACTGGGATAAAGAGAGTGGAAAATGGTGGTATGCAGAAGTAAATGTTGAAGTGGAACCTAGTGAGCGAGTTCACCTGGCCAAGATCCCATTCAATATACCTGCTGAGGTCACTCCTGGAAAATACCAATACATCTTGGGCCTCAAACATAGGCACCTAGGTCTTCGAGAGGGCTGGCAGGACGACGGCCTCCAGTGGGACCCATCCACATATGAGATCCTCATCTCCGAAGCAGAGAAGAGAGCTGAGTTCAATCTTGAGGTCGTGGATGTAAAGCAGACACCTGAGAAAGATGAGCCTATATACATTGGAGACACCGGCACAATAACCTTCACACTCAAGAATACTGGGGGAGCCACCGCAAAACAGGTTAGAGTAGCACTGGAGGATATCAGAGAAAACGTCATAAGCATAGTGGAGTCGACACCCGCAAAAGACCTCGAACCGGACTCAACAGGCGAATGGACCATCAAAGCTCGTGCGGAAAAAGCTGGCAACACCACAGCCAAACTACGATTCTACGTTTCTGAAACCAAACTTGACGAGATAGAACTCCCCCTGGTGATCCATGAACCAAACCTAGAATTGATCAGCACAACACGCACACCTGAGGAGGGGGAGACTATCTACCCTGACGATACGTTGACAGCGACGTTCACGATGAAGAATAAAGGTCCAGCAACCGTCAAGGAACTCAAGCTTTCGGTCGAACCTCCTTCAGGCCTGACCCTGATCGAGTCGAACCCGCCGATCAACCTTGAACCAGGCGCGACAGGAGAGTTATTCTTCAAGATGAGAGCTGACAACCCAGGAGAATACAAAGTGAAGATTCCCCTCATGAAGTCTGGCGTACCCCTGCCCAGTTACAAGTTGTCAGCAACCATAAAGGTGTCTGAGAAAACTGGTTGGACAGGGCTCGCAGTCCTAGGTGGAATTGGAGTTCTAATAGTAGTGGCCTTAGCTTTGGTGGTGAGTAGGCGAAGAAAGAAGCCGACAGTAACGGCTCCTGCTACCGCCGCTGCATTCTGCCCTAAGTGTGGGGCGCCAGCGTCTCCAAACGACTACTGTGAGAATTGTGGAGCTAGGCTGCGGTAGGAAAGCCTTGCAGTCAAGCTTTCCCCAAGGTTCTCTACAGATTAGCAGTTGATGCTTTGCTCCTTGGGTAATGATGAGGAAGTGTGCCATTGTAGACGGTTGGCAGGGAACTTTATGGTTAACACCGGAAAGGCCCATCTCGAAGAACTACTGGGCTAGGACTGTAAAAAAACTCAAAATGGCCGAGTTGATACCGCGGTTTTGTGCATGAACACAGAGATCTTGATCTAGATCTCAGAATTGGTGCGGGGAGTGGGATTCGAACCCACGAAGGCCTACGCCACAGGGTATCTCAGGTACATTATGATACCCCCTAAGCTTAGCACGTCGTGGCAGACTCGCGACGCCCTGCCCCTTAGACCAGACTCGGGTATCCCCGCACACCAGTCTAACTGACAGGAGAGAGGTTATATCTTTATTCCGCCACCAACATCCCCCTCTCCTCAACAACTTTGATTAGTCACCTCTGGAGTAGATTCTGTTGCTTAGGCTCTTGTCTGCTCCCACCTGAAAGAGTAAGCGTATGGGTGAGTGGGTCTGGGTTTGGGTCGAGTTGAGGACAGAGAGAAGGCTGAGGTCGACTACATCTACGCCTTCAGCCGCGTCACCTGCTCAGACATCAACACCAGAATAGTCCTCCACCTAGACAAGACAGGAGGAGCTTCCAAGGAAGAACTTCTCAGGTCGACTCTTGCGGGCAACGAAGGGATCTTCGAGTACAACTTGGGCGAGTTGATAAGGCTGGGAACAGTCTCCTCAGACTCGCCGTACAGACTGACCAAGCTCGGGAAGAGAATAGTTGATAGTCTGAAGCCGGTTCTACCTTAAGTCTCGTTGGGCCTTAGGGTGCGGGTCAAATCTTGGTGCTTCCCGAGGAGCTGAGTTGAGCCCCCTTCCGGGCGGGATTTGAACCCGCGATCAACGGCTTTGAAGAAGCCTTCTCCGCCGCCAACTCGAAAGGCCGCTATGCTTTCGGCACTTCCTTAACCGGGCTACATTCGGTGAGTCAAATCTCTCCACCGGAGCCCAAGGGTCCCGGAGCGTTATTGGAACAGTGAGATAACAGACTTAAGCATTTCTTGTCTATGGCCGCGATGTCCGATTCAGTATAGGATGTGAAAACCTTGAAACTCTCCTTTATACGGTTCCCAAGAGACCTCTGCATGTTCAACACTCGCCCCAGGAGGCCCCAACTTGCAGAACTCTAACATCTCCTCAACCTTCGTTGCCTCCCCCTCGAATAGAGCCTCAACACGTCCGTCAGGAAGATTTCTAACCCACCCCGAGATACCCAACCTCACAGCGAGCTTTCTGGTCTCGTGCCTGAAAAATACCCCTTGAACCAACCCGCTGACATAGACGCGCGCCCGAACGTTCATCGATACCTTAACCCTCGGCCGCTCACCCATTCACTGAAAGACATGGTCTATCAGGGAGACGGTCTCAAAAGATTTAAGATTGAACCCTGTCAAATAAGGGGAACACCCCATATCGAGGTTATCAATACTGTCAAATCAACCACGCCTCAGAAGCCGAGAAGTCGTCGAGGGAGTCGACAGGTACGTCCACCGCGCCCTATTCAAATGTGCAGGATTCACAGAGGAGGACCTGAGCAAGCCACTAGTAGCGGTTGTCAACTCTTGGAATGAACTGGTCCCAGGCCACATACACTTGAACGTCCTGAGCGGGCACGTTAAACGCGGAATCTTGGAAGCACAGGGAACCCCTATCGAGTTCAATACTATCGCCCTATGCGACGGCATAGCCCAGGGCCACGAGGGACTGAGAATGTCCCTGCCGAGCAGGGAGTTGATAGCCGACTCGATCGAGATAATGATTCAGGGACACCTCTTCGACGGAATGGTCTGCCTGACAACCTGCGACAAGATAAACCCAGGCATGCTGATGGCGACGGCCCGACTCGACATCCCAACGATAATCGCGCCAGGAGGAGCCATGTATCCAGCCTGTCCAACCTGGGGATACTACAAGGGCCAGAAGATAACCGTCGGACAACTGTTCGAGGTCCCAGGCCTCCTCCAAGCCGGAAAGATCACACCCGAGGAGGCGAAGTACCTTGAAGAGATCACACTCACAGGACCAGGAGCCTGCGGCGGACTCTACACAGCAACAACCACACAAGCCCTGACAGAAGCGATGGGGATGACACTACCATACATGGGAACGACACCGGCCGTAGACGCCGCGAAGACCCGCCTCTGCCACGACATAGGAAGACAGGTCATGAAACTCATCAAGGAGGACGTAAGCCCCAGCCGGATAATGACCGAGAAGGCCTTCGAGAACGCCATCACAGTAGATATGGCCCTAGGCGGCTCAACAAACACCATCCTGCACCTGAAGGCAATCGCAGCCGAGGCTGAAATAGACCTCCCGCTAGAACTCTTCGACGGGATAAGCAAGAGGACACCCCACCTATGCAACATGTCTCCAGGAGGAGTATACAAGATCGCTGACCTCCACAACGCCGGAGGAGTCCCAGCAGTAATGAAGCAGCTGGGCGACCTGATACATAGAGACCTCCCAACAGTGAGCGGAAAGACCATCGGAGAGATAATTGATGAAGCTGGGGTCTACGACAGCGAAGTCATCAGACCGAGAAGCAACCCGGTCCACAAGGAAGGTGGACTCGCAATCCTTAAGGGAAGTCTGGCCCCGAACGGAGCCGTCCTGAAGGCCGCCGCCGTGACCCTGAAGATGTGGAGGTTCAGAGGGACCGCCAAAGTCTTCAATAGCGAAGAAGAAGTGATCTCAGCCCTGAGGTCAAACAAGATCAAAGCCGGAGACTTCATAATCATAAGGTATGAGGGACCCAAGGGTGGACCAGGTATGAGGGAGATGTTGATGGCCACCGCCATGATCTCTGGAATGGGCCTAGGCGAATCAGTCGCCCTGGCAACAGACGGACGCTTCTCAGGCGCGACGAGGGGTCCGTGCATAGGACACATCTCACCAGAAGCCCTTGAGGGCGGACCCATAGCCATAGTCAAAGACGGCGACCCCATACTCATGGACATAAACACAAGGAGACTTGAACTCGAAATCCCAAAGGATGAGCTGCAGGAGCGGCTGAGGTTCTGGAAGCCACCTGAGGTAAAGGTCAAACGCGGCTACCTATACCGATACTCACAGCTGGTCACCTCAGCCGACAAAGGAGCTGTCTTCAAGAAACCCTAGACGAGGTCTGCTGGAACCTCGTCCGGCCTATAAGAAACGACAGGTCGGAGCCCGAAGCGACCAATCTTCCTAGCAACCCTTGGATACATTATCACATCCTCTATCTCAAGACTGCCCGCAAGCCCCGCGTCAATACTTGAGAGACGTTCAACCAAGTTCCGAAAGCTCTCTCTTGAAGAGAAAGACCTCATAACAGCCGCGTGACACCTGACACCCTCATCAACCAGATGTCTGAGCGCCCCGAGTTGAAGCTCAAAGCCTTCAGGCGAGGCGCCGGTCAAACTTTCAAAGTCCACAGCACAGCATCCCTTCAGAGAGACCCTGACTTCAAGAAAATCGAATTGAGCAAGGTCTCTCGCGTAGCTTCGGTCATGACCTATCAAGATCCCATTCGTCTCAAGAATGAAATCTAGGGGCTGATGAACTCCAAGATAAGCTAAGAGTTGGAGAAGATGTTCTCTACCAATCGTTGGTTCCCCGCCGCTCACCCTTGCTTGGCCAAAACCTTTTGCGGCCGCAGTCGACTTGAGCCTTGAAGCCACGTCCTGGGGCCTATAGAAGGCGCCCACTGAAGCCGGACTGTAGAGAACCTTCTCTTGGACCCAGCAGAACTTGCAGGTTAACCCGCATCCAACACAGTCCGCCGTCGCTATGCCGCCGTACCATCGATCAGCCCTAAACCTCCAGTACCTCTTCTCCACTTGACCGTCTTCAATCCTGGTCAGCAACTTCTCCAGTAGCAGGTGCCGCTTGACAGGATCATAAGAGAGATTTCTCAAGACTTGATCCTGCAAGAAATCCTTTGGAGGTTGACTGCGACTCATACCACTGGTTCAGGTAGACGTCGAATCACCGCGCCGATGGGATAGGAAGCCGGGGGGCTCTCACTTTGTGAACTTGGTCATCTTAGTACCGCAGACCGGGCAGATGGCCTTCAGAATAGGTCTGCCTCTGGTGGTCATTTCCTTCTTCACAGCGCCGTCGTCAACTGTAACTTTCTTCCTGCACTTCACACAGAACATCTCGACCAAATGTGCTGCTCCTCCTTCTGTGAATTGGAGAAAACCAATGTTATAAGACTTTCCAGACCCGGGATCATCCTCCGCGGTCACTAGATTTATAGAGTGAAACCAACAGTTTATCCAACCGAATCAATGGTTCCAAGCTCCTTTGGAGCTCCTCCCAGAAAGATGCAAACCAAACCTGCTGTGGTGAAGACCAAGTGGACCCGAGGGTTGCCCGGCATGCCAAGAATAATCGTCGACGAAACAGTCATCCTAGGGAACGGAAGATATTCTTGAGCCGAATTTCAGAACTCCAGTGACAATCGATCATTAACGTGCGCCGAGCATTCTATCTTTACTCTCAAAGGAACGCGCTAGCCCGGGGGAAACAAACTTGGCTCCTGAACCTTATTCCTTTTGAACCTATGGGATTGTGTATAGGAAGATGGTTCTGGTATCGAGGTCCATAGTCTTTGTGGGTTCCCATCCGGGCATCTTGAAGCAGAATGAAACGACGCGGGCTCCTGGCCGGAGCTCCTTCTGAAGCTTTGGAGCCACCTTCTCATTTGCACTAGTCGTAAGGTATAAGGTGACAACATCGGCGGGTTCGATGTTGACCTGCATCAGGTCCCCATGAACGACCCTAACCATGTCCATGAGGCCGAGCTCCTCAATCTTCTTTCGCGTGTGTTGGACCAGGTCTTCTCTCAACTCGACCCCTACAGCCCTTGCCCCAAATTCCTTTGCGGCCATGATGATTATCCGCCCGTCACCTGAGCCTAGGTCATAGAGTTGCTCCCCATTTTTCAGTTCGGCAATCTCAAGCATCTTTCTCACAGCTTCTTCAGAACTTGGAACATGAGGAGCCATAGACGACATGAGCGGTTCACCGACTTATTCCATCTGTACAACTGGGAGAAGGATATATTCCCGATCTTCACCATATAAACAACGTTCCACCTGCCAGTATCGATTATCGTCAAGCGCTTGGCCGCGAGGGTTTCATGTAATGGTTTTGATAGCTCCCTTTGACCCTTGGGCCAGCAAGATCTGTACTTGTCCGAGAAAATACAGTCTGTCACCTTACACCGGATGTTCACATCGATGCGTCTACTGCTACATCTCCTCCTATGTTCGGGATCCCTTCAACGCTAGGCCGAAGAAGGATTTTCTCAAGAGGTTGGTCAGAGAGACGCCAAGGATAGACAAGAAGATTCCAATCATAATTGCAAGCAGTTCAGACCCCTACGTTCCATTGGAAGGAGAACTCGGCCTGACCAGATCGACTATCAAGGTCTTGCGTGATTGGTCTGCAAGATTCTTGTTGGTTACGAAGTCGGACCTGGTCACCCGTGACATAGACCTTCTCCGAGGAGCCTCCGCTGCGGTAAGCGTCACCATAACAACGCTTGACGATAAACTCTCCGGCAAGCTTGAACCTTTAGCTCCCCAACCAGACAAGAGATTGAAGGCTGTTGAGAGACTCAACGGAGCCGGGATACCGTGCAGCGCCCGCGTAGACCCAATAATACCGGAGATAAACAGCGAGGAGAAGGGGCTGGCTACACTCGTCAGCACATTGGCTTATGCAGGTGTCAAGCATATCACAGCCTCAACCTACAAGGCGAAGCCTGACAGTTTCAAACGTCTCGTCCAAGCCTTTCCATCGCTTGAGAAGACTCTCAAGAGGCTGTACTGGGAGAAGGGAGAGACTATAGGTGGTGCGCGCTACCTCCCTTCAGACCTGAGGCTTGAGCTGATCAGGAGGGTCAAACGATTAGTGGAGGGACGTGGAATAACTTTTGCAGCTTGCAGGGAAGGACTCAGCTACCTTCACAGTTCAGCAACCTGTGATTCAAGCCACTTGATTCCGACTGTTGAAGAGACCCCAAAACAAGGGTTCAGCTGACACTTCCCAGCCAGACCAATCAAGCTTTAGGCGCGTCCGGGATGATCCTGGGTGAGAACCCCAGCCAATCCACTATAACAAGCCTGTAGACGGATAGTATCTCACCACCCAAGTCTCTCTCTCTTCTTGCCGGCGAAACCTGGGCAATCATGGTCCCACTCTTGAGAAGACTCACAGTGAAGGCATCTGAGAATGTGAAAGATATTCCGAGGCTTCCTCTCGCCTTGACAGACGTACCTTCCTTGCTCAACCTCTTCAAGACCTCTCCAAAGTCAATGTCAACCCTCTCTTTCGGAGTCAGGACGAAGGTGCGTCTACCGTCCCTTGCACACTCCTCCTCGAAGAGTCTCTCCGGAACCTCTTTTGGTAGACTCTGAGGTTTACTTCCGCAGACCGGACACTTCTCCTGTCTTGATAGATCGATCTTGTCAAATGAGAGATCGCCCAGATTGACCAGCAGGAGTTTGCCAGCGAGTTGGGGCGTCCTTCCTGTAAGAATTGCCACTGCCTCAGAGACTTGGACGCTCGAGATCATGCCGATCACTGCTGGGTGGACCCCTACCAACGCGCATTTTGGCAGCATTCGATCCTCAAATCCTGGAAAGAAGCATTCGAGGCACGGTGTCTTTTCTGGAACTATCGTTGTGGCGTTGGCAGTTGACTCTATTGCCCCGGCGAATGTGTAAGGTATATTTTGCTTGATGCAGGCCCGGTTGACGAGGTAACGCGTCTCCATACTGTCGAGGGCGTCAACAGCGACATCCACCCCCTCAATGATCTCTGATACATTCCTCTTCATGATCGGTTCAGCCCGAGGTTCGATCGTAACGTTTGGGTTCAGTCTTCTGAGTTTCTCTGCTGCAACCTCAGCCTTGGCACGGCCGATAGACTCGATGTCATAGAGGTACTGTCTGTGAAGGTCTGAGATCGAGACGATGTCTCGATCAACTATCCTTATGTGGCCGACGCCCATAGCGGTCAACATCAGCATTGTCGGGACTCCGAGGCCGCCGCATCCTAGGATGCAGACCTTAGAATTCTTGAGCCTAATCTGTCCAGTATATCCTATCTCTGCGAGAGCTAGCTGTCTTGAGTAGTACTCAAGCTCCTTGTCAGATAGTTCCCTCTCCACGCTACCCCCAGCCACTTGAACCAATCCTTCCTAATCTCGATCTTAATGGTTACTGTTCCATTACGTTTATGGTTATTCTCTGTCTGAGCAGCAGACTAGGGAAAGGCTCACCGTCGAAGACGAGACTTCACGTATATTGGGGCAGTCCCCAGCCATCACAGAACAGTGTTACTTCGAGATCTCCTCGAGAGTCTTACCCACGGTCTCAATTCCCAGTGCAGCTACAACCACCGCCGCAACGAAGTGAGCTGCAAAGAATCCGAGGAAGGTTTGGAAGACGCCCATGCCGGAGACAAATATCGCTGTAGCCACTGGCGCAATTATTCCTGCGACCCTACCCAATGCTCCAGCCCAACCTGAGCCCGTCCCCCTGATCCTTGTAGGATAAAGCTCAGGTGTATACGCATAGGTGACGGCCCAAGCTCCAAGATTGAAGAAGGATATGGCCCCGCCGAACAGAATTATCGGCAATTCAGCCTTGCTGGTCCCAAATAGGTAGCTGGCTATGCCTGCAAGTATCATGTAGGCCACCAGTATCGGCTTTCTTCCAACCCTGTCTATCAGGTAGGCGGCGCTCAAGTAGCCAGGGATCTGCAGTGAAGTTATCATCAAGGTGAACCATAATGCTCTCACGAGTGTGAAGCCCTGTTCGCTCAAGACCGTCGGCAGCCAGACGAAGATCCCGTGATAAGTGTATGCGATACAGAACCATAAGATCCAGAGCATAACCGTTCTGCGTCTGAGGGCCTTCGACCAGAGCTCTCCAACCGATACCTTGGCAGGCTCAGTGGTGACGAGCCCTGAAGGTTGGGGAAAAGAGTGTTTCTCAAGTATGCTCTTTGCCCGCTGAACTCTTCCTTTCACCTCTAGGTATCTTATTGACTCAGGCATGTAACGGTGGACCAGAACAATTGAGATCAGGCTGACAAATAGTATCGGAAAGATCGATCTCCAACCATATGTGGGAAGGACGAGGAAAGACGCTGCACTTATGAAGAGTGCGCCGAACGACCATGAACTCTCAAGCACAGCTACGAAGGTTCCTCTTCTCCTAGCTGGAATATATTCTGACATCCAAGTGCTGAGGACCGGCATCAGTCCGCCAGTTCCAAGTCCGCCGAGGAGGCGCAGGATCATCATCGAGTTGAAATCTGGAGCAAATGCACAGAGGCCTGTAAATAGTGAGTAAGCAACTATTGTTGCCTGCACAGTCATCTTTCTCCCTACATGGTCTGCTACGAACCCGCCTCCTGAGGCGCCGATGAACATGCCGACATAGTGGGCTGTTGCGAGCAAACCAAGAGTCGGTAAAGAGAGGCCCCAATCAGTCTTTATGGCTGGAGCAGCGAACGAGATTATCATTACCGCTATCGCATTGAAGGCCCAAGCAAGACAGCTGACACCGAGAAACCTATAATGGAAGAATGTGATCGGGGCTCTCTCCAGACTCTCGTGTAGGGACAATTGATCTTTCACACTCTCAGAATCACGCGTTCCATAAGATCCAGATAAAGGATTGGATGCTCAGCGGTTCCACAAAGGTTCTCAGGTCAGGTCCTCGAGAAGAGTCCATGAGCCGGCCCTTGCGCCGAGCTCCGCTAAGAATGGGTCATCAGCACCACTGATGATGATCACATCATTGTCTTGAGGCTCAAACTTGGTTTTCACCATTCTCAGCGAGTCATCCCACTCCTTGATAGGTGCTCCCGCCTCGGGAGGTATTACAAGCTTGCCATCCTTACAGACGATGGTTGTAGCGCTCTTGGCACCAGCTTTGATGGCTGCGTCACGCTGTTCAATACCATATCTAACCTTTGAGGCAGAATCTCTAACAAGTATCCCATAGGCGAACCTGCCCGCAACCAAGACATTTTCAGGTAGCACAGATTCCCTGACGATCTTGGACGTGATCTTCTGCGCTATTCTTCTCCCTTTGCCAGTCAGCTCACATCCGTATCTGGTTGTCTTGATAAGCGAGGCTGTCTGCAGATGGTCAAGAATCGTTCTTGTTGAGCCTTCACCCAGATGGAGGATGCTTGAAAGCCTCTTTCTGCCCACTGGGCCTGACCTATACATGACCTCAAGGGCCTTCAGGATCTCATATCTTGAGAAGGATGGTTGGGGACCCGCAGCACTGCTCTTCTCAAGTTTCTCGATCTCTATCATCTCTTTCAAGAGGCCTTTGTCCCTCCTAGATGATCTCTCCTTAAGCCTTCAAGAATACTCAAAGCCTCATCCAGACTCCTGGTTACGACAGCGCCCATATCTATCAGTTGCCTTACTATGGCTGTTCCCTCACCGTTGGTGAAGTCCCTGTCACTAATCGAGTTGCTATTGATCAGTATTGTTGGGAGGCCCGACTCCGTTGCAACTTTGGCGGCCTCCAGATTCGTTATGTTGCCCCGACCGACCAAGAAGTCTGTCACAAGGACCGCGTTAGAGTTCTTGATGAGCTGCAGGTTCTGTTCATGTGCCCTCGCTGTTATGGGTGAGAATGGTGCTTCGGGGGCGATCGAGATGCCCAGGGACTCAGCCACCTCGTAGTCTGTGTCGAGAAGATTCAGGACCCCAGCCGTGACCTGCCATCCTTCATTCATTAGCCTACGCATGGGGATGGCGCCTGATCCTCCGCCACATATCAGATGAACGGTCAGTTCCTTCCTTGATGCTTTGGGTTTCTGGCTTCCCAAGGGGACCGCATAGACTGAGTTGGTAAGGAAGTTGTGTCCGACATGGACATCAACCCCGAATATGTCTTTTATGTTCTCCCTTGTGATTATCGTTCCTGGGGATCCGACCGCTTCAACTCTTCCCTTGTTCATAAGGAGTATCCGGTCACAATATCGCGCAGCCATATTGAAATCATGATATACGGAAACTATCGTCAGATTCTCTTTCTTACTTAGATCTTTGAGTAGATCCATTATCTCGAGCTGGCTACTGACGTCAAGGTGGAGTGTGGGTTCATCCAGCAGAAGCACTCTCGGGGTCTGAGTCAAGGCTCTTGCTATGAGTACACGTTGCCTTTCTCCGCCGCTGATCTCTGTCACAGCCCTGTCGGCCAGATGGAATATTCTCGTCCTCTTCATGCTCTCTTGGGCGATCCTTAGGTCTTCAGACGACTCCATATTGAACCTGCCAAGGTAAGGGTTCCGCCCCATCAGAACAAGATCCAAGACTGTAAATCTGAACGGTATGCCGCTGTCTTGAGCCACAAAACCCATCTTTCTGGCCAGACTCTTCTGGCTCATCTTCTTTATGTCCAGGTCCTCAAGCAGTACAGCTCCAGACTTGGGCTTGAGGACCCTGCTGATGACTCCAAGCAAAGTTGATTTGCCAGCGCCGTTGGGGCCGATTATGCCTATGAACTCGCCCTGCTTCGCCTCGAAGCTGACATCTCTGAGGGCCTCCAGTGAGTTGTAGAAGAAATCCACTTCATCTATCCTGATGCAGACCAAGCCAGACTCTCCTCTATATCGCGTATCTTCCCCTGCTCTTTCTGAGAAGGTAGATGAAGAACGGACCTCCAGATAGTGCTGTTATTATGCCTACAGGCAATTCCGAGGAGACCGAGACCGCCCTCGCAATAGTGTCGCAGAAGACCAAGAATAGAGCCCCTGTCAGGAATCCGCTCGGTATCAATATTCTATGGTCTGGCCCGACAAGCATCCTTGTGAGGTGGGGTATCACGAGCCCCACGAAACCGATAAGGCCGCCAATCGACACCGCCGCGGCGGTCATCAAGGAGCCCAGAGCCAGCAGTATCTTCCTTGAGTTCTCAACGCTAACCCCCAAGTGTAGGGCTTCCACATCACCAAGAGTCATGATATTCAGATCCCTTGCGAAGAAGTATGTCAGTGCAGCACCAGCACAGACGAGTGGAAAGACGCCTAAGACATCCCGCCATTCCACATAGGAGAATCCACCCATCATCCAGTATACAAGCCTATGAAGTTCCGATCCTGAGAAGACCTCAATTAGCGAGACCAGTGATGAGAGGAAGATGCTCACCGCAATGCCGGATAATAGCAGCGTGACAACCGGGGCACGTGGCCCAACCTTAGCTATGTTATAGACGGCCAAGACGGTTAGGGTAGCTACAAGAAATGATAGAATCGATGCTGAGCTTACGCCCATAACTGAGTAGCCTATTCGCATGACTATGGCTAGGGCCGCCCCGAGTGCCGCCCCTGACGAAACCCCCAAGACATAGGGGTCTGCCATGGGATTCCTGAATACTCCTTGGAATACAACCCCAGCAAGTGCGAGTCCAGCTCCCACCAGTATAGCGGCGACAATCCTAGGTAGCCTAATACCAGTGATTATCATGAGTTCCCTCTCGTCCGGCCCAACTAGCCCAAGTGAATCCCCAACGAAGGGCGTAGACTTCAGTAAGACCTTGACCACGCTCACAAGTGATAACCTCGAAAAACCTATCGTCAAAGAGATGAACATCGCCAAGACAAGCAACGCCAGAAGGGCTGAGATAACCAGACCCCACTTTGAAGGCCGCAACAGTAAGTATTGACCCTCAGACGTATCCAAAGCAACTACCAACAATTATTCTGAATGTGCCGGCGAGACATGGATGGAGTATCCAACCGCCTTTTAAGCCCTGACCATAATATAAGCCTTGGACAACGCATGACAACCCTCATGATAATTGGAGACGGAATGTCCGACCTGCCTTTGCCAGAGCTTGGTGGCCGTACACCACTAGAAGTCGCTGACTGCAAAAACATGGCAAAGATCTGTTCCAAAGGACGCTCTGGCCGCCTAGAACCACTCGGACCAAACACCGCTGCCGAGAGCGAGGTGGCGATTATGACTATTCTCGGTTATCCACATCTCTCGACCAAGATCTCAAGAGGACCTCTGGAAGCTCTGGGAGCCGGCTTGACTCTTGAAGATAATGACCTGGCATTCAGATGCAATTTTGCATTGGTTGACGAGAATCTCCGGATCTTGAGGGAGAGAGTCAATAGTCCCGGGCCAAACAGCTCAGAGTTCGCCGAATCCCTGCAGAGTTACTGTTCACACCATTGGGGCATAGACCTTCATCTCAAACAGACCTGGAGATTCAAAGGGGTCCTTGTTCTGCGAGGAGATAATTTATCACCTCAAGTATCTACGCCGCCCCCAATGAGAGGCGAGGCAGCATCACGATCATACCCCCTTGGGGACACCCCTCATGCTAAGAGAACCTCGATGATCATAAATGCAATCATAAGAGAAAGCAACAGGATCCTCTCAAGGAGCTTCTCAGGGGCGACAGCCGCTTCCGATAGGTCGACCAACATTATGATTCCGTGGGGTGTTGGCAGAAAACCGTCTCCTGAACCGTTCCATTCCAAATATGGCCTGAGGGCTGCATGTGTAGCCGGTTCTGCTCTTGTACGTGGAATAGGCGAAACCCTTGGAATGACGGTTGCCTCAGTGCCTGGGGCGACGGGCGGAGTGGATACAGACGTAGAGGCGAAGGCCGAGGCTGCGCTCGAGCTCTGTAAAGATCACAGTTTTGTACTACTGCATGTTGGCGGCCCTGACGAAGCCAGCCATGATGGTGAAGTATCTTCAAAGGTATTGATCATAAAGAAGATCGATTCGATGCTCGGTCAGTTCCTCGAGAACGTGGACCTTGAGACGACACTTATCACCCTTCTTGCCGACCACACCTCATCAACCGCTTTGAGACGACATACCAGTCATCCAACACCGATAGTGATTGCGGGAGGTCAGACGAAACCTGACAATGTCAGAGAGTATAGTGAACGCGCTGCAGCAAAGGGTGGACTGGGACGAGTATCAGGAGCAAGACTGATGCAGACCATACTAGGCAGACAGAGTTGATTACGATGCGGAGGACATGACCCGTTGAGCTGGAAACCGGACATTGCCAGAAGAGAATCGACGACACTTGAAACAAGGCCGCATGGGGGAAATGTTTGGGACGTAGCGGAAGAATCAGCAATCAGAAGTGGCGAATTGATAGATTTCAGTTCAAGTATCTGCCCACTCGGACCTTCAAGAAATGTTCTGAACGCCATCAAGAATAGCCTTTGGAAGATTAGCTTCTATCCTCAAACGGATGCTGCGAATCTGAGAAGACTAGTAGCTAGGCAGCATGGTAGTATCTCGTTAAGAAATGTGATCGTCGGCAACGGCTCGTGCGAGTTGATCTACCTCTTCGCGGATTTCTTCGTTCGCGAGGGAACATTCGCCCTCATACCAATCCCAACCTTCAGCGAATACGAGTCGGCGATCTTGAGGGCTGGAGGAAGAGTCGAGGAGATCAAACCGAGGGACTGCTTCAAAGTAGATGTTGAGGCCATCTTGAACCACATATGCAAAGATAGCTTGGTTTTCATCTGCAACCCTAACAATCCAACAGGAAATCTTACTAAACGCGATGACCTCCTAAAGATACTTGACCTCTCAGCCTACCATGAAGCACTGGTCTTCATAGACGAGACCTTCATGGACTTCGTTGAGAACCAAGAAGAATACTCACTTGCCGGTGAAGTGGAGAATCATCGGAATCTATTCGTTCTGAGGAGTCTGACAAAGTTTCACAGTCTAGCCGGACTCAGAATAGGGTATGGCCTCGCATCAGAGAAGACCGTAGAACTGCTCCATAAGGCGAAGATCCCTTGGAACGTAAACTGCCTCGCCCAGACCGCGGCGGAACACGCAATCAAAGATCATAAACATGCTGAAAGAGTTAGGGAGCTTGTGGCAAGAGAACGTACCTTCTTGATGGGTCGACTCAAGACGAATCGTAAGTTAAGGGTCTACGATTCTGAAGCCAACTTCATACTGATTGATACTAGGGGCACGGACCTCAACGGACCACAAATTGCAGAACGCGCTTTGAAAAGAGGACTCATGATTCGAGACTGCAGCTCCTTCAAAGGCTTAGATGAATTCCACATCAGAGTAGCGATCAAGACAAGGAGGCAGAACCTGATTCTTCTGGACTTTCTTGAGAGTCTCTGAAATACCCGCAAAGTTGAGACAAATGAGCTTGATTAGCAATCTTACGGAAGACATCCCCTCACACATACTCATCCTGGGTCTTGCTCTTCTGCTTGACCTTGTAGCTGGTGAGCCTCCTGAGAGGATTCATCCAACGGTTCTGATGGGGAAAGTTGCCGAGCGATTAAGCGGGAAAGTTGGCAGCAAGTTCCATAGCCGCGTCCTCGGGTGTCTCCTTGCACTGGCAGTATTGCTCGCAACCATAGGTTCAACACTCCTCATTCTAGAGGTCGCGAGGACTCAGCTGGGTCAGCCCGTCTATGTAGTTCTGGGAGCATTGATTCTGAAGACATCCTTCGCAATCAAATCTATGGAGTTGCACGCAAGGCCGATTGGAGAAGCCCTGGAAGATGGAGATATTCATAGGGCAAGAGAGGCACTGAGCAAGATAGTCAGACGCAAAACAGAGCAGCTTGACGAAGGCCTCTGTGCTTCCGCAACAATAGAATCTATAGCGGAAGGTACTGTCGACGGGATAGTCTCACCCCTATTCTACTTCTTTCTTTTCGGTGTACCTGGCGCGATGGCCTTCCGCGCCATAAACACGCTCGACTCGACAGTCGGCTACAAAGACTCGGCTTATGTCCAGATAGGATGGTTCTCCGCCAAACTCGATACTGCTGCAAACTATTTGCCGGCGAGGCTGACCGCAACGATGATGATCTTGGCCACCGCCATTCTCGGTCGAGATTGGCGAAATCCCCTGTCAACTCTCAGGCGGGAACACGACAGAACCACGAGCCTCAACGCCGGTTGGCCGATGTCTGCAATGGCGGGGTCAATCGAAGTACAGCTACGAAAGCTTGGTTCATACCAGCTTGGAGATCAGCTGAGGATGCCGACCGCCAAGGACATTCCACCCGCCTTGAAGGTCATGAAGTTTACAACCCTTCTCTCCTTGATAGCCTTCATCATCCCGTCTTTAATGATCGCCTGTTTGTTTGCGGGTTGAGAAGGAATGTCTGACTACCCTGACATATTGAGGGCCCTCAACGCCTCTAGGACAGAAGATTTTCTGAAGAGGATAGAAGGAAAGAGGCCACTCTTCATTTGCACAATAGCCACAACAGAGACCGCCAAGATTCCGGGAATATCGGCAGCCGGTAAGAACCCTGAACTCACCGACTACACCCCATCCGCGGATGTCGAGTTTCTCCACTACGGCAGATGCAGATGTATTGATGGCTTACCGGTAACACCGGATGGGATACCGACGCCAGCACTAATCACCAGGGCCGCAATCAACCTATCTGGAATACCGATCCTAGTCGTTGACGGGGGCTCAAAGGTCAAGCCCCAAACTCCCTTTCTTGACGTGGGCGGGAAACCTGGGAGAGACATAAGAACAGGTCGAGCCGTAGAGAACGTCACCTCAGTATTTGAGCGGAGTATGGCGGCGGGTAGAGACCTATCCAAGACGGCGGACTACTTGGTTCTAGGTGAAAGTATACCCGGTGGAACGACAACTGCGCTATCGGTCATGCTCGCCATGGGCTTGAACGCAAAAGGAAAGGTTAGCAGCAGCATGCCGGACAATCCGCACCACCTCAAGCTTTCTGTTGCTCGCGAAGCGATGGGGGCAACCGGAATAGGGGAGGGAGAGCTGGAAGGTAAACCCTTGGAGGCGATAGCCGCGGTAGGGGACCCAACACAAGCATCTATCGCAGGACTGATAATGGGTGCTGCAAGAGAAGTCCCAATAATCATGGCCGGTGGAACCCAGATGGCAGCCCTCTTGGCAATAATCAATGGAATCGACCAGTCTGTCACAGATAGGCTGGCCATAGGAACTACATCATGGTTGATAAGGGACATAAGCTCCGATTTGGCGGGTCTCGTCAGCCAAGTGGGAGACGTCCCGGTCATGGCAGCCAACCTCAACTTCACCGAGTCCAGGTATCCGGGCTTACGAGCCTATGAGTCAGGTGCGGTTAAGGAGGGGGTGGGAGCAGGCGGAGTATCGATATCTTCAATGGCCATGACATTCGGCCGGATCACAAGAACATCACTTCAAGAGGAGATAGAGAGAGAATACGGAGGTATCGTGAGTAAGAGATGAGGTTGAATCTTCCGTTTGGAGGCCAATCTGTCAAAGCAACGAGTGAACGCCTGGTCGTTTTGTCGTACAGCGCTCTTCAAGTCCTTAGCTCAGCAGTCCTCAATGGAGGTCTACGGAAAGCCAACTCGATCTTGATTCAACGTGTCCCAAGCAATTTCAGGTGTGCGGACCCACAGGCATACCTGTCAAAGATTGCTGCGAAGCACCGTCTTGACCTCGGCACGACGGTCGGCTTCATGACAGCTGCCAACCCCAGGAAATTCGGGTTCTCAACCTTTGAACACGGTAGGATAAGGGTTTCAGCAATAGTCACCGCAGGCACCTCAAATGCAGCCCGGGCAGGTGAACATGTCAAGCTGTCGAAGAGCGGAACTGGCACGGTCAACATCATAGTTCTGACAGACGCAAGGATGACGGAGAGATGCCTTGCAAACGCCCTCCAGACCGCGACCGAAGCAAAGACACTCTCCTTCAGGGAACTTGACATCAGAAGCGCCAACTCAAGAGAGGAAGCAACCGGCACCTCAACCGACGCCATCCTGATTGGAACAACAAACGAGAGCGAAACCTGCGAGTATGCAGGTGTGGCCTCAGATTTAGGGAGATCGATAGCCAAAACCGTACACGACTCGGTGAGAGAGGCAATCATAAGACACGATAGACTCCTCCCCAACCGACATCTGCTAGATAGACTTCGAGAACGCGGCATCAAACTCAAAGATTTGGAGGACGCGTTCTTGCAGAACTACCTACACCATGAATCATTTGGAACCAGAGATCGGGCCATGAAGATCTTCAGAAGATCTCTTGAGGAAGCCTCCTCAGACCATAATGTGGCAGCCCTAGTACTAGCTGCATTGCGGCTGGAGGATGACGGCCGTCTAGGGTTGATCCCAGGCCTCTCAGAAGGAGAATTCGCGAAAGACCCCGTGAGTCTTCTGGCAGACGAGATCATGGGAATGGCGATAAGCAACTACATTGCTGGGTCCAAAGGTCTCTTTGAATATGTGAGATTCGACCGGACGAAGCCCGGTGTGATCCGCAAACTCGGACCCTTCGCCGACGACGCTATCGGAGCCCTTGTCGCCGGCGCCTCGTCAAATGTCTACTCTAGACTACTGAGGAAAGAGTGACCCTGATGCCATTGTCAAGAGGCCTCAAGAGTGTCATATCGTTCCTCACGATCATCCCCGTTCGGGCGGGAGCCGAACCGCTCCGGGACGCGGCGCTTAACATGTATCTCTTCCCACTAGTCGGTGCGGGTCTAGGCTTCTTTGTGGGCCTAATGGGAAGCTTCCTGACGACATTTCTTCCAGCAAGCCTAACCACAACTGTCCTGACGGTCACTATCCTCTATCTCGCCACAGGCCTCCATCACTTCGACGGACTCCTAGACTTCGGCGACGGCCTGATGTTGAGAGGCCAGCCAGAGGAGAAGATAGCGGCAATGCGAGACAAGCCCACTGGCGCCGGTGGTCTAGGTTTGGGACTCCTCAATACTCTACTTCTGATCTCATGTTTGTGGGCTATCCCTGCAGAGAAGTTAATCCCTGTTATGATTGTCTCAGAGGCCTCAGCCAAACTCACCATGGTACTTGGGGCTGTCCTCGGCAAGCCTTCATCTAGTGGGGTCGGTGCCGTATTCATTCAGACTCTGACTGGTAAGCGAGGCATAACCACGTTCGCAATAGCCACAATCTTCGCGATCACTATTGCAGCACTTGCCCTTGGGATGAGGGGGTTTCTAGGCTTGGCCTCAGCCCTTGCAGTTGGCGGGATAATCGTCCAACTGTCACACAGGAATTTCGGATGCGTCACCGGGGACGTCTTGGGATCCATGAACGAGTTAGCAAGGTCATTATCATTGGTAGTATTGGTGGCGATTCCTTGAGTGTAGTAGGCTTAGTCATGGCTGGAGGGAGGGGGACAAGAATAGCCTCCCGAGTTGAAAAACCCCTGATGAGTCTCGGTGGGAAGACCATGCTTGAGCTGGTCGTTGAGGCACTCAAAGGAGCGTCAAGAGTTGAGGAGATTGCTGTCACAACAAGTCTGTACACTCCCAAGACCAAAGAGATGGCTAAGAAACTTGGGTTGAAAACTATTGAGACGCAGGGCGAAGACTATGTTGCAGACGCCCAACAGGCTATCAGGACACTGGTTCCCAAAACGGTTCTCGTCATCTCGGCAGACCTACCTCTAGTATCGAGTCGCCTGATAGATGATGTGATTGAGCAGTACATCAGGTGCGGCAGACCCTCACTGAAGGTGGTCACCTCGATCAAGCCCAACAGGCACAAGGACGAAGAAGGACCGACCCGTGAAGGCGAATCTGCGAGGCCAGTTGGGATCAACGTCATAGACAGCCGACATATCAACCAGCCACAGATAGATGAGGCGACATTTCTCGTCAACTCAAAGGAAGTTGCCGCAAACGTGAATACCCCGGAGGACCTGAAAGAACTTCTCCAACAAGAAAGGAGCCAAAGCAACACAGCAGTCTGTTCTGAGAGTAGCGCCTAATACGCAGGTAGGTCTCCGTGTATCAATCAGAAGTGCGCCAAGCCACCAGAGGCGCCTTCGAAAACCTCTAAAACAAAGGCTTGCTTACAGTGGGGTCAAGATGGTCACGTTGGACTCGCCGAATAATGATGAAACATCTGAAGCTGGGAATACGTGGAGAGCAAAGTCGGCTCTTGCCTGTTACATTTCAGTTGTCGCCGGAGTCTTGATAGTCGCCCTAGCTACGGCATTGGTCTTGGGCTCCTCAGGAGTCAATCTCAGAGACCCGCCCTACCCCCTATCGCTAGTATCGATTCCAGTGAACGAGATAGCAATACTGCTGTTGACCCTAGCCTTCGCAAGAAGGAGCAGGGCAAGCCTCGGGCAACTTGGATTCAAAAAGATCTCAATCGGCATGTTGCTCAAGACGTTCCTTCTCGCAATAGCGATGCTTGCGCTGACGGCGACCATTGCCCTTGCACAGAATGCAGTCTTGGGTCCTGACCCTACAGAGGAGGCCTTTGCTAGGCTCATTGCGCCGAGGACCGGCGTGCAACTTATCATCTTGGTAATATTCTCGATGGCACTGGTTGGACCTGTAGAGGAGGTATTCGCCAGAGGCTATATTCAGCAGGGTCTGGAGGAGTCATTCGGCAAGGTGAGGGGATGGTTACTAGCGTCCTTCCTGTTCGGAATGTTGCACGCGTTGAATGTACTGAGGGCAATAGCTCCGACCTTTGTAGCAGGGTTGGTCTTGGGCCTCATCTGGCAGAGAACTGGTAGGAACACGACTGCGGTGGCTATAGTGCACGGAGTCTACGATTCTATCGCCATGGCTCTAACGTTTCTGGCTGGATTCTAGGTAGACTTCGATACTTGGCAAAGTCGCGCTAGATATCAATACACGGTTCTTCCACCGAACCTAACGGCCTGCAATCCCTCTCGGCAATGCTTCACCCGCCTCCACATGTTCAGGCGCAACTCGGTGGCACCCTGATCTCCGTTGCCAGTGATCCGGTCCAAAGGCATTATTCGTGGCGAGTACCCAAAACAGTTTTAAATCTATCGAACACAATCATCTTCTGGGTAGTTTAGTCTTGCCAAAGAAAAAGATGAAGAAGACCAAGCCTAAGAAGGCCAAGCCTAAGAAGAAGAGAGCCAAACCCAAACCTAAGCCACCTGTAGTTACTCCACCCCCGACTGAGGCACCACCTCCTGAGGAAGCACCGCCACCTACGGAAGCTCCAAGCTTTCTCTAGCTCGCATCACAGTTTTTGAACCTGGAACCTCGATAGGTCCAGGCAACATCACCTTATTTTTTCGCGCAACCCCAGTGCACAGTCTGGCCGTGCCCAGTTCTCACAGGCGAATCTATCAGAGATTACACCCGTCAAGACGCCCGTTACCGACGACAACGCGTGGAGCCCGCTGGTATGTCATACGGGCATCAGATCTGTCAATAGGTTTTAAGCCCCAGTCGCCCAACTACAAAGGGGGAAGAACGTCGGTGACCTCTCAAATCCGGAAGATCCGCAAGCGAGATGGTCGAATTGTCGATTTTGAGCCGACAAAGATCGAGGCTGCGATAAAGAAGGCCATGGTCGCGGTCTCGGCTCCGGACGGTGACGTGGCCGGTAAGGCTACACGAGTCGTCGTGGAGGAGATTGAGAAGAGATTTCGGGGAACCGTTCCTGGGGTTGAGGATGTTCAGGACATAGTTGAGCGAGCCCTGATGCAGGAAGGCCTTCCAGAAGTCGCAAAGGCCTACATTCTCTATAGGAAAAGACGTGCCGAGATTCGAGAGGCAAAGAGATTCTTCGGTGTCGAGGACGAACTGAAACTCACAGTGAACGCTGTCAGCGTCCTGGAGCGAAGATATCTGCAAAAAGATGTGGATGGGAAAGTAATTGAGACACCAAGCCAGATGTTCCGTAGGGTGGCCAAGGCCATTGCCTCAGCGGATGCCAAGTATGAAAACTTGGATAGAGTGATCGACGCGGAGCAAGAGTTCTATCGAATGATGTCGAGGCTTGAGTTCCTTCCAAACTCACCGACACTTATGAACGCAGGCACGAAGCTCGGCCAGCTCTCAGCATGCTACGTCTTGCCCGTCAATGACTCGATTAGTGAGATATTCAACACTGTCAGGGACATGGCGATCATTCATCAGTCTGGAGGAGGCACAGGCTTCTCTTTCTCCAAGCTCAGACCAAAAGGGGACTTTGTCGGTTCAACCGGGGGGATAGCCTCAGGGCCCATCTCTTTCATGCGGGTCTTTGATACGGCTACAGACGTAATCAAACAAGGTGGGAGGAGGAGAGGCGCGAACATGGCTATTCTCAGAGTAGACCATCCAGACATAATTGAGTTCATAACTGCCAAGGAGAAAGAGGATTTTCTCACAAACTTCAATCTCTCGGTCGCGGTAACCGATGCATTCATGCAGGCCGCGGAGAGAGGCCAAGACTTCGAGCTGATCAATCCACGTACAGGCAGTCCTGTTAGAAAGATGAACGCCAGAAACCTTTGGACCCTTATCATAACGTCAGCTTGGAAGACAGGAGATCCAGGGCTGGTATTCATTGACGAGATCAACAGACATAACCCAACCCCGCAAGTTGGATCAGTAGAGAGCACCAACCCTTGTGGGGAGCAGCCTCTCCTGCCCAATGAGTCGTGCAACCTCGGCTCAATCAATCTGGCGAAATTCGTCAATGATGGAGATGTGGATTGGGACAGACTTAGGGAGGCTGTCAAAGAGTCCGTTCATTTCCTAGATAGTGTGATAGATGTCAACAAGTATCCGACCATGGAGGTTGAGAAGGTCACTAAGGCCAACCGGAAGATCGGGCTGGGGGTCATGGGCTTTGCAGACGCCCTGATAGAGCTGAAGGTCCCATACGACTCAGATGAGGCTCTCAGATTTGGCGAGCAGATTATGAAATTCATCAACGATGAGGGGCATAGGGTCTCTGCTGAGATAGGTGAGGCCAGAGGCTCCTTCCCAAACTTTGAGGGCAGCATCTGGAAGAAGCGCGGATACGGAACTATGAGAAACGCCACGGTCACTACCGTTGCTCCAACAGGCACCATAGGCATAATAGCGGGCGCCAGCAGCGGAATAGAGCCCCTATTCGCAGTGGCGTTCATTCGAAATGTGATGGAGGGAGCACAACTCACAGAGGTCAACTCAGAGTTTGAGAGGTTGGCGAAGGAGGAGGGATTCTACAGTCGCGAATTGATCATGAAGATCGCTCGAACAGGTTCACTTCGCGGGATAGACGAGGTCCCGGAAGAAATGAAGAGACTCTTAGTTACGGCTTTCGACATCTCTCCGGAGTGGCATGTGAGGATGCAGGCGGCCTTCCAGAAACATGTTGATAATGCGGTCTCGAAGACGATAAACTTCCCTAATGACGCCACTCCCGATGATGTTGAGAAGGCTTACTGGCTGGCTTACAAGCTGAAGTGTAAAGGGATCACTGTGTACCGTTATGGAAGCAAGCGCAGGCAGGTCCTCTACATAGGTTCTGTGACGGGTAGGGAGACTGGCGGGCTCTTGGACTACGTCAGCGCTGAGGCGGAGTATGGCGGGGGATGTCCCACCCCAATCTGTTCGACCGGGTGAAGATTGAGGCTTCTGGTTGGTGCGAACGCAATCTCACTTGCTCTGTTTTTGAGATGCTAAGTCGGCTATCTCCTTGGAGATCTGGTCCATGGTCTTCCCTTCTGTCTGGATCCCTAATTTCTTGGCTGTCTCTAGCAACATATCTGCTGATCTAGATGATTGTGTGGATGTGACTTGAGTCGGTGTGCTGACGGCGGGGCCGCCTCCGCCCTCCGTAGCCGTTCTGTACTGTCTGATAGCGTCGCCTAGTGACTTGGCGAGTTCTGGAAGCTTTTTGGGTCCAAACAGGATGAGAACGATCGCTAATATGAGCGCTATCTCCCAAGGTCCTATGAATGGCACTTTGTACACCTCTTCTTGTCTTATGCAGATGAAGGCGCCTTATTAATGCTACTCAAATTGGTAGTACTATTAAGTGAAAAGGAAGTCGGCTCTGTGAGTAGCCTCCTTAGAAGACGTCTTGGTGGCCTAGAACCTCATCAGCTTGAGAGGAGGGCCTTGCTCGTCTCGATAAGCCTCCTATTCTCCTCCCGCGTTCCCACAGCGACTCTAATGTGTTCGCCAGACTAGAGGCCCAAGAGGTTCTTCATGTTTCTGACGATGATCCCCGACTCGCCGGATCCTGAGTAAACTCATAAGCATCGTGGCCTCCGGGCAACCTAGCCGTCAGGAAGTGTCATCCGAAGGAAAAAGCTTCAGATCAGTTTTCCACAATTCTATTGCTGAGTGGTTTCTCTCAGACACCACTTCCCGGGAGATCTTTCTGAACTAATCCAAGACTACCCAATACCTTAGCAGTCTACGACATTGCAGAACAGACCGACACCATAATCATACCCAAATTCGAAAGTATGGACAGTCTGAACGACTTCACAAAGAGACTGCTGACCCTTCTCTACGTCGAGAGAGCAAATACACACATCGTCCTAACAAGCATTAGGGAAGACTTCAGACTGGCGCCATAGGTGGGGTGAGAGCGGAGTCCTAAACTCCTGCTTCGGCAGTCTAAACTGCGCAGCGGAGAATATATTCACCCTGCACAGTCACGGGCGTCGAGCTAGTCACCCTTATATATTATGAGAGAAACTTTTCAGGACCCACAGGGTCACCGCGGAAGATGGGGTCAACTGTTTGAGTGAGACTGAGGATATCAGAATGCCATGGTGCAACTGGTGCGGCAGAATAGTTCTTCCAGGAGAGGCCACTGTGAAGTTCTCGTGCCCCAACTGCGGTGACGTCGTCATTTGGCGCTGTGAAAAATGCAGGCTCTTTGGTAGAGACTACAAGTGTCCAAAGTGCGGAAACGTAGGGCCCTGAGGAGAACATCAATGGCGAAGATCTTAGCCCAGATCAAAGTATTCCCCTCAAATCCATCTAGTGATCTATCGCAGTTGAAGACTGAAATAGAGAAGAGTCTACCGAAAGATGTCTCGGTCTTGGGGTTCAAGGAGGAACCGATAGCCTTCGGACTTGTGGCTTTGGTTGCGAACCTGCTCATGCCAGAAGAACTTAGCGGCAAGATGGACGAGGTGGAGGAGAGCCTGAAGTCAACCAAAGGTGTAAGCGAGATACAGGTGGTCACCGTAACCCGGACCTGAGTCTACGGGGCTTCGCTAACCTAACTGTTACTTAAAGTAACATTTATAAGGCTAAACATTCGTTACTACAAGTAACAAGGAATCCGCAAATGTACATGGAGCTTGAACCCACAGCCAAGCAGAAGAGGGCTGGACCCGAACATATCAGCAGCTACGAGGCCTTCAAGGAATGGGTCGGCGCCTCAATGCAAGAGTCAGAGCTACATAGGTTCCAGAAATACCATGGAGCCAAGGAATTGATGGAGGCCGGCCTCCAAGAAGTGTATGTTAATGCGGCGGTCAGGTTCCTCCCAGACGGCCTGAGGAGATTCATAGACGCCTGCGGCTTTTCCGAGGACAGATTCATAACGGTTCTCTGCGAAGCCGGAGCAAGTGAAGACATATCGCTTGAACTCTTGGGACTTCTCGGCCAATCTTCGAATGTGGAAGCCATATGGATATACCCTCTATTCGACAGCGACCGAGTAGCCTACAGAAGAGCAACGAAGCCTCAGTCTAGAAAGAAGGTAAAGATAGAGAGGGGTACGCTTGAGCATCTCGAAGACTTCTTCGAGGGCGCCCTGGAAGCCCTCGAGCTGTTTGAGAGCGAGGCCAGGATGAGGATGCTCTTCGCAATGTGGGAGAGCCCCAGAGATAAGAGATTCTTCAGAGAGCTGGTCAACCCGAAGCTTCTCTACGAGAACCTTGAGATCCTTCAGAGGACGCGTCTGATAAGGGAAGTCTCGAAGGGTGTCTACGGCCTGAGCGGACACGGAGAAAGCCTTATGCAAGAATACCTATTCTTCCTCGACAAGATGAGAAGGGCTATGAGGGATCTCCAAGGGACATAGAATGATCAAGAATCTAACCGTTAAGGCCGGGTTGAGACTGAGGAATCGACTCAGACTTATATTGAGTCAAGCCCAAGATATCTTGCGGGCGACTGGCTAGGGAACGATGATCTGAGAAAGGAGGATAGATAGTTGGTAAAAGAGGAAGTTCAGTTGAGAGTAGCCGATGCGAGACAGAGAGACATCGGCCACGGAAAGGTTAGAGTAGACAATGAAACGATGCGTAGACTGTTGGTCTCAGCAGGAGACTTCGTTGAGATACGTGGAAAGAAGACTACGATGGCGGTTGCGTGGCCTGCCTACACTGAAGACCAAGGTCAGGACATAATCCGGATGGACGGATTGCTCAGACGCAACGCTGGAGTAGCTCTCAACGAGTACGTAACAGTGAGGAAAGGAGAGGTCAAGGAGGCCCAGAGCATAGTATTCGCCCCTACAGACGTCCGACTGAATGTGGACGAGGAGTTTGTAAACTTCGTAAAGAGAAGATTCATGGATATGCCCTTTGTCGAAGGAGACACGGTGATGCTCTCCATATTCGGCAGCGCGGTCCCCCTAGTCGCGACGAGAACCAAACCGAAAGGGCCTGTCTGCGTGACTGAGAACACTCTCGTCCAAGTTCTCAGTGAACCAGCCCCTGAGAGGAAGGGTATACCAATCGTAACCTACGAAGACATTGGAGGCCTCCACGAACAGATACAGAGGATACGTGAGATGGTGGAGCTGCCGCTCAGACACCCTGAGCTCTTCCAGAGACTCGGCATAGACCCTCCAAGAGGAATATTCATGTACGGGCCGCCTGGATGCGGCAAGACCCTGCTGGCCAAGGCGGTTGCGAATGAGTCGGACGCAAACTTCTACGTCATATCAGGTCCAGAGATAATGTCCAAGTTCTATGGCGAGTCCGAAGCTAGGTTGCGGGAGATCTTCCAGAAAGCCCAGGAGACCGCGCCTAGCATAATCTTCATCGACGAGATGGATGCGATAGCGCCCAAGAGGGAAGAAGTGACCGGTGAGGTTGAGAGGAGAGTAGTCGCCCAATTACTTTCGCTTATGGACGGGATGGGTTCCAGAGAGAACATAATAGTCATAGGCGCAACGAACAGGCCGAACGCAATAGACCCAGCGCTGCGCAGACCAGGCAGGTTCGATAGGGAGATAGAGATCGGAGTCCCTGACAAGCAGGGAAGATTCGAGATGCTCCAGATCCACACAAGAAACATGCCGGCCACGAAAGATGTTGATTTCAAGAAGCTTGCGGAGATAACACACGGATATACTGGGGCAGACATAGCCGCGTTATGCAGAGAAGCGGCGATGAAGACCCTCCGCAGATACCTCCCAGAGATAAACCTTGAGGAGGAACGGATACCCTCAAGCATCCTCGACAAGATGGAGGTGAAGATGGAGGACTTCATGCTGGCCTATCGCGAAGTCACTCCGACAGCCATGCGTGAAGTCTACATCGAGGTTCCAACGGTCCACTGGACAGACATAGGCGGCCTCGATCAGGTCAAGAATGAGCTTATGGAGGCTGTTGAGTGGCCGATCAAGAATCCTGGAATGTTTCAGAGAATGGGGATCAAACCGCCCAAAGGGATACTCCTGTACGGGCCGCCTGGATGCGGCAAGACCCTGCTTGCGAGGGCTGTTGCGACAGAGAGTGAAGCCAACTTCATATCTATAAAGGGACCCGAAGTCTTCTCGAAGTGGGTTGGGGAGAGCGAGAAGGCAATAAGGGAGGTCTTCAGGAAGGGACGTTCAGCAGCGCCGGCGATAATATTCTTTGACGAACTTGACGCAATAGTCCCAAGGAGAGGCATGGGCTACGCAGACTCAGGAGCATCGGAACGGGTCATAAGCCAACTTTTAACAGAACTCGATGGAATAGAGTCATTGGAGAACGTTGTCGTCGTAGGAGCGACGAACAGGCCTGACTTAATAGACCCAGCCGTCCTCAGACCAGGCAGATTCGACAGGCTCATCTTCGTCCCGGCCCCGGACCAGAGGATTGTAAAACAGATCTTCAAGATCCACACAGCCAAGATGCCTCTCTCACCAGACGTCGACCTGGACCAGGTGGTCAGGCTCACCGCGGGCTACTCCGGCGCCGATATCGAGGCCGTCTGTCGTGAAGCCGCCATGAACGCGCTCAGAAGAGACGTAGAATCAAGAGACGTCACCATGATAGACTTCAAGGACGCCATGTCGAAGATCAAGCCCAGCATAACTCAAGACATGAATACGTGGTATCAGAGCTTCACAAAGAGGTTTGCGGGCGAGAGGGCAGCAATCCCCGTGACCTAGGGGCGAAATCATCATGGAGAAGGTTTGGGGTCCACACCCAATCTACACAGTCATCATCGAGATACTTCAGAAGAAGGGAGCTATGACCGATACCGACCTACTCAAGGAACTGAAGGATTCGTATGGAGACGTCAGCTTCAGAGAGGTTAACAGAGTCCTGATGAAGCTTGAGCTCTCAGGCATAGTCAGGGTCACAAGACTCCTCAAGAAGAAGAGGAGGGTTGAGCTGGTAGCCAGCTCCTAAGAGTTCTAGTCAGCCCCGAGAACTTGATTTGGAACTCTTCCTCTTCTTCAAGACATCCTTTCCATACCTAACGAGCGCAGTCTCGAAATCTATGAAGCCCCTCCCTTCAACTCGGTTTCTGGACCAGAGGGTCTTGAGTTCTTCAAGAACCTCTATTCTATCAGACTCTTCAGTGACCTTTCCTTTAGTGAAGCCAAGTCTTCTCGCGGCTTCCATTGCCAGGTCTTGAGGTTGGGGGTCGGCCTTATCCCAGATTCCCCTCAATTCCCTGAGAAAGATACTCACAGTTACGTCCCCTATACCCTTGCCGAGTTCCTTGATCTTCAGCTCAAGGTCTCTTGGACCGGTCGCCTCACCATGTAGCAGGTTCAGGTCTCCACCATACATGTTCTTGAGGTTATGCATCACCTCAAGCAGTTTGGTAGCTGTCTTGAAGTCGTAGCGGGCGTAGCCTCCTGAATCGAGCACCTCAACCAGTCTATCCCAGCCCGCCCTCAAGACACTTTCAGGAGTCTTAAGGTTGTTCTCTATGAATTTGAGGTAGGTTTTGGAGGCAGTCTTTTCCGATATCCTTGCCCCGAAGAGAATCGAGGCAAGAAACCATTTGAATACCTCATCTGTCTTTGAGCCCTCTAGGGTTATGCCTAGTTCTGTTGAATATCTCTTCCCGAACCCATCCACTAGTTCTTCTATTGTTTCGCGAATGGGTCTTCGCCTGTACTTTGCGGAGCCCTTCATTTCTCCCAGACTCTAGATCTTCGACAGTCAAATATTTTAGGTAACACCAAGCAGGCTATATGTGGTGCGGGCCCGTGGTCTAGCGGTTAGGACGCCACCCTCACAAATCTAAGGCTGGATTTGAGTAAGTGAACCCTTAATCTCTGTCAGAGACGTACGGGAATCTTGAGAACGGTGGAAATCCCCGGTTCAAATCCGGGCGGGCCCACCAATTTGATTATGTGGGTGCCGTGCTAGCTCAATTTTTGATCCAAAAAACTGGAGGAACTGCCGATTTGATACTAAACACTTCTTCATGAATCTAGTCCGACGCTGATGAATATTGTTTAGCCCTTGTTATTGAGTGACAGTATCCTGTCGGCCACACCTTCCCGCAACACACACAGGTGGTGCGGGGCAGTATAATCTAAACTGGTTAAGCCTTCTATGTAGGCCTTATTCGTCTGGTGCGAAAGGCATTTCTGAAGGAGAAAAGTATGTGTATCTCTATTCAATAAGGAAGTTTGCTCTTTTGACGGATACATTGACCGGCCGTGAACTCGTGGAGAAGGCGTTCGTTTACCTAACTACTTTAACCAAAGAGTGTCGAAAGGCGCTGACCGCTCAGTTTGAGCATGAACACAAAGGGATATCTTTCGATTCGATTGAGACGATTATGAGGCGGGATATTGAGTCTTGGTTTGCCAGGAGGGACAAGAGCATAGCGATAAGCCATGAAGAAAGCCTCAACGGGAGACCAGGGGAGATACTCATGATTTATTCAGGAGTGACTAAGGGTGCCCACTTCAAGATCCATGTTGAAAGTCGCTTTACATTGGCCGGCTCTTCAAGCAACGCGCCCTCTTATCTGAAAAACCTGAATCTCTACGTTGACAAAAGAGACTTTATGAAATAACATAACTCTCAACCTTTTCTAAACAGTTCGATTGTAGGATCAAGATCCCATTCATGATGGAAAGACCACACCACAGATCTGTCTGTCCTTCAATTCTCACTCGATTGAAGGGTTCCTCAGTAACGCAGGCTACCAAAGGATACAGGCCAAGAGATAAACTTCTGTTTACGCCATCAGGACTAGCATCCAAATATCTAAAAAAACTATTGGCCACATCCAATTCTGGAGTGGCGTTCGTCGCCATAAAACGTTATGATCAAGTGTGCACTGCTCATTTTGATTGGTTCTCGATTACCTTGAGTTTGCCAGTTCTGCCAACACTCACCTGCAGTTCTCCTCTAAACGTTCTTACCCGCCCATTCTCAATTTGAATTGTGTCACCAATTGAGACCATGTTTATTTGGGCGTTCCAGAGCGGCAACTTGATAGAACCAGTACCATCAGAGATTGTTGAGGTTGATAGGCCGAGAGGATTATTGCCGAACCTCGAGAAGACCGTCCTCGCAATTGGTTTCTCAACGATCCTTGCTTTCAGATTGACCCATTTGACCCTCAAATCTACATCTTTGATTTGCATGTCAACAGGTCCCAACTTCTCGATCTTCCTAACTGAAGTGGATTTGTTCCATGGCGGACTTTCAAAGTCTACTTCTGGCAGGTGCTTCAACGTTGCCTCGGTAAGGCGTAGTTGTGTGATTACCTTTTGATCTTGTGTTACGAGAAAAAAACCTTCATCCTTTGTCTTTTGGCGGCATTGGATCGATATGCCATTGTACGACGATTTCTCATGTGTCCATGCATCTAAGAAACATGCAAGAAATTTTTGTGTTTCAAGCCCATATTTCTTCGAAACCCAGATCAGATACCAGAGACGCGTTATTTCGGGCATAGATTGCCGTTGGCCGCGGGGTCTCCCCCGCCCATTGTGCAACAGCTCTCTTCGTAGAACTCGTAAGCCTATCAACAAGATCATCTCATACTGGGTTGCCTTGCTCTTTAACTTTTGATCATTCAGCTGCGTGGGGTCCTGGAGGATAACTTCACTAGGAAATACCTGTCATTCTTGGTGTCATGACTCTCAATGAGACAATTTGGGACGTAAGAATCTCGAGATTCCAAAGATGTGAGAAAGAATGCTTTGTGTGTATCACGAGTGCACACACTATGCATCTCTCATTTGCGTATTGCGAGAGACAGATATGCTGGTTTTACTATTCGGGCTCGGTGAAGCAGACTAGGCCTCCGAGTTGGCCAAGACGAATACCCGCCTTCGCTTCTGCGTTGACTATCCTTGTTTTGATACGCTTATTCTTTGAAATCTGTAAAAGCCTGTGAACCCTATTCTTCTCTCTGGTATCAGCCAGATATCTATCCGTCAGCACAATATATTCGGGCTTCAGGTTACCGCACTCCCATTGACTGTTGACTAGTTCCTCTATTTCTTCGAGTGAATATAGGACAGCTGTACCGCCATCAATCTCATTAAGACGCTTTTCTAGAGTATCCATGATACGATTGGCATCTCCTGATGTAATCTCGCATAGTACCTTTCGGAACCCCTCGGTCTTCACCAAATCAGACACTTCGTGAAGTTGGCCTGCAGAGCCGACCAGTTCACCGAAGGTAGCAGCGTTGGAGCCATTTTCTTGAAAAAGCCACGGGTGATGTTTTCGAATGTGGCCGAGAAAGCCGCCTGCATAATTGGTCTTCATAGGAGCCGTAAGCACTATGCTACTTACGCCCTCCTTTAGCAGAGGCCTCAATGCATCTACGACACATTCGTGAAAATTATAGAGGCTCTTGTTGTCTTTGCCGTTGAGTTTCGCCGCGGCATAGGGTTTCACTACTTTGCTGAATATCTGCCACAGAACCGCGCCTTTCTCTTCGAAACCCACCAGGACCGCTACGGGGTATCCGCGTCTGCAGCGACGTTTACTCTTCCAATTTGCCACAGTATCTTACACTCCTTCACGTTTCAACAGTAAGGACGTCATCTTAGTGTGAAAGGCAATCATCGAGAAAGGACAGGTAAAAGTCTTCTTCACGGCCACAGTCAACATCGTCTCCTGTAAGGTACAGAGCTCTCAGGGACAAGGTTGAACACTCATCAAATCAAGTTTCCCTAGGGCCCTTGTGAATCTTCTTCCTTCTTCTATTCACATCAGACATGCATGTGCTGCTTCAGGATGACCTAAATACGACGGTTCTGTATGGTAATCGTCCAGAAGAGTCTAAGACGCATCATGAAAGACAATTCAGAGAAGAAGACCCCTTCTAGACTCGATATCGACAGACCGCAGGACTTCAAGTTCCATATCGCCTATGATGTCTATTCCAGAGCTTGGGAGGATAATACCTCTGAATCCGTTAGAATCAAACTCAACGAGCTTATATCTTCTCTCTCGAATGATGAGAACGGTTATTCGAGGTTCTACGCCCAGATACAGCAATACCGAAGAGACTTCACATATTTCAGTCCTGGCAGGACAAGGATCGAGACCCAGAGAAAGAGGGCTTGGCAAAAGAATGAGACTAGGGATAGGAGAAATCGTCGCTACAGATAAGAGGACTCTAGCAAGTAAGGCATTTGAGGGCTGTGTGGGATCTGAAAGCGCTTCTTGTGGAGTGCATTACTTCCAGCAATAAACCTCGAATGAATGAAGTTAATGACATCGCTAAGACTGCTGGCTACAATGTGGTCGGCCAAGTTACACAACATCGTGACTCAGCCGATCCAGCCTATTGCATAGGCGAAGGAAAACTCGACGAGATCAGAAGATCCATTGAAAAGGATTCAATCGAAGTGGTGATCTTTACTCGACAGCTTTCTGCTGGCCAAATATTCCGAATTAAGAAGAAACTCGGTGATAGAATTCGCGTTCTCGACAGGAATTTGCTTATTTTAGAGATCTTCGAAAAACGCAGCGCGACAAAGGAGGCTTTGCTCCAAGTGGCATTAGCTGGATTGCGTTACACGTTTTCTTGGGGCAGAGAATCAGTTCGAATGCGTGGCATTGCTAGTGAACAGATGGGTCGAGGCGGCCCTGATCCTGGGCTGAAGGAGTAGGATGCCCCGCCTGGGAGGCCGGTCAAGCTTAGAGCTACTGGCTGAACTGTGCCAGAGACCCGATCAACGTTCACTGTGAATGTGCCCGACTGTCCCGCCTTTGCGGTCTGTGCTGTGGGCTCAGCCCTCAAGGTGAAATCGAAGGGCTGCTCGCCAGTCCAGAACCACCAAGTCCACCCTCTCCAATGCCAAGGCCACCGCCACCCTCCCCACCAGTCCCAGGGCCATCGCCAGCGCCACCAATCGTATGGTGGTGGAGGCGTAGGGCAACTCAGAGTCTCTGTTACCCAGTTACCCCCAACACACACTCTCCTCCTCTTACACGTGACGCCTTCAGGACAATACTCCAGAATCTCCATAGAACCTTCACGACACTTTGAAGGAGGAGGCGGTGTCCAGTCAGGGTCACACCGTTTTACCCCGGTATCCACGATGACTACAGTCAAGATCGCGTATACATCATATTCGTATGGATTAACACCAGTTGGGTAAGCATATACTCTTACTCTATACTCTCCCGCCGGTTTCTCCCATGGTGAAACAACGCCTATCGTCACGACTGCTTCATAGTCTGGCAATTCGCTCGGTAGCTTTGGGTTTCCGTCATAAAGGACATGAGATATAAGGGTGCCAGGTCCCGTCCAATCACCCTCGCTTCTATCATCGAGAAGTATTGTGATCGGCTTATCTTTGTAGTCCGCGGCAACATTAGCGATGAAAGAAGCTGAACAATGGGGAGGTCTGATGTACACTGTATCCGGGGAGACAGAAATACGCCATGGTGGCGGTACACTTGCATGGACTGATCCTGAAGGGATAAGTATGTTGGTCGGTCCGAGAAAAACAAGACATACAAGCATCATAAGGAGAACATGTTTCAGTTTCTTATCCAATTGCTTCCTTCCGCGCTTTTATGCGTATCAATCTGTTTCGGCTTCAGAAGTTTAAAAAAACTAACTACGTGGAGAGCGTTCACCTTCTTAGGCATAAGCTCGCCTGCACTGAGAGGATAAGTGGCATAAGCACTACAGAGTAAGAACTCCTCAGTTACCTCTTCAGTTCTTGCCTCTTCTCCTTGTAGCTGGAAGCACAAGCGCAATCACCAGGAATCAGACTCCTGTTACTACTGTGAGTCAGAGGGCTGTTCTCCCCCAAGACTCTGGCAAGGCTTAAATAAACAGGGAAAAGGTTAGCGTCCATTCTGTGGGGAAGAACCTCTTTGAGACCTATCTGGAAACTCAACAATCTTCAGGTGGCGTTGTCCGGCGTCCTTTCAGCCTTCGCAATCGCGATTCCCTTCGTCTTCAGGGGAACGCCGCTCCAGATCTATATTCCCGCGATCCAGTACTCCGGAACCGCCGCGTCCCACGTTCCATCGATGCTCTCAATCATGGTCGGCCCCTCAGCAGCGGCTCTCGTCGGCCTCGTCTCAACAATTGGGTTCCTCGCAACACTCGGCCCAGTCGTCGCAGCAAGAGCGTTCACACACGTAATCTTCGGAGTCGCTGCGTCAATATACGTCTTCAGGGGTGGAAGCTACACGAAAGCTCTGCTCCTAGTAGCGCTCCCAATCCACGCGGTCGGTGAGGGGTTGGTCGTCTACACACTAGGACCCGTCTTCGGCGTCGTGAAGGTGGCGGCCGAGGCGGCTAGTCTCCTAGTCTCTCTCGGAACAGTTGCGCACCATGTGATCGACTCCGCCATCTCCCTAGCCGCCTACCGAGTAATCAGACCGATGCTGCTTCCACTACTCCCAAAGCAAGATACCTAGTATGACACCGAACCTCACACCCCGAGTTCCCCAACAACCACTCCTGCTCAGCAAGATGTAAGTAGCCGAAGAACCAAAACCATCCAGAACAGCCCATGTGCGAGTTCAAAGTATTCCTCGACCGAGAGAAGGTCTTCGAGGGAGCGGTCTACGCAAAGGCGACCGGAACCCAAGTCTCCCTGAAAGACATCCTGGGAACCTCAAAACAGGTCGAGAACGCTAGGATAGTAGAGGTAGACGTCACGTCCGAGAGACTCATCCTGACCAGCGTAGAAACCCCCTGAACACCCAACCCCGCAAGGAAACAGACAGATAACTCAGCTACGACCCCCCTAGGGGGTGGGGGGGGTGGGTCCCCCTCTCAAGACAGAAAAAGGAAAAAGCCGGAGAGATAGGTGAATCTATCCACCAACCTCACGACTCACGGTGGACCCTACCGCCAGCACCTGTGCAGACCAGCCGTGTCCCTCGTTGTCTCCGCAGCAGGGTTATCGCCACGGCTACTGCTGAGAGCGAGACCAAGACTCCTGAAGCCGGAAACTCCGGGATAGGTATGCCCGACTCCTCAAGATAGAAGTCCTGGCCCGAGGTCTCCCCACCCCATGTTGCAGCCGCGGTTCTCGACTGGCTTCTGTACCCAGCCTCATTCCCAGGCGGAGCCAAGCTCACGGTGACTATGTAGGTTCCAGGCATGACCCACTCCTCATACTGACCGTCGACAGGCGTGTCAGCTTTGAAGAAAACCTCAGCACCCTCCATAGTATCTGTCAACCAAGACCCAGCCCTGAAGTCGCCCATGAAGTTCCTCGTATAGACCGAGCCCGAGATTCTTCCCAAAAGGTCCATCTCAAAGACAACCGTTGTCCGCCCCTTACACGCGACCGTCACGGTCACCGTCTGAAGCTGGACGTATCTGCCCGGGTAGTCCGGATACCAAGCCTCCGCGACTATCGTGTAGGTGCCCGGCGGTATCCCATAATCCCTATAGTCGCCTGAGTATCTGTCCTTAGGCAAGCCTGGGTACTTGGCGAAGGGTGAGTAGTAGCCGAACCTCTTCCTGTATAGGGTGGGCCAAGTGTTTGGAGCCCCATATCTGTAGAATAGTCCGCCTCCTGCAAGTGCGTATGCCGATGTCGTACCAGGTCCGTTCGTGACCAACCGGTTCTCCGGCGAAGTGAACTCACCGAAGCCGAAGAGCTGGAAGACCCAGGACTGCACACCATCAGGCTGTGCAGGGTTGAGGTCTCCAGGCCAAGGATGCTGACTCACAATAGAGTCGGTGTTGACAGGTACACCCGTCATATTAGCTGCCATGAGTGTACCATTCGCATCGTATGCATGTATCCTGAACTGGTAGCTGTAGACATCGTCCGGCAGTGGGTGGGGAATGAGTTCGGTCTTGAAGTCCAAGACCACATCGATCTCGGCGCCGGTCAACAGATAAAGCGGGATGTCCCCAGCGGAGCTTCCCTTCTGCGCCCACACCTCAGGAATCTGCGTCTGAACATATCCGAGAGTATAGGCCTGGAGCCTGTAAACATCTGTTGGCAGCCCGGTAGGCCTATTCTCACCCCTCAAATAGTCAGCGACACCTGGCTTTTGACCCACCAGAGAGTAAGTGCCCGAGAATGCTACTCTGTCTGTTCCAGCCTGCTGGTTCGCCTGGTCGTAGTATCCTCCTGCAGCCCACTCACCGTTCGAGTTGAAGAGATAGACCCTCAAAGGTGAGGGTGGATGCAGCCAATCCACAGGTTGTGAAGGATCCTGACAGTCCCTAGAATAGACCGTTGTGGTTACGTTTGCACCCTTGACCAGATGGAAGCTGAGTGAGCCACTGGTGCAGTACTGAACTGTATGGGACGGAAACTCCTGCTGAACATAGCCCGTGTAGTAGGCTCTTATCTCATACGTTCCCTCTGGCATACCGTGTGGAGGCTCTTTCCGCTTCATCGGCTCAGGGCCGTATCCAAGAAGCTGAAGACTGAGCGCCTGACTCTTTTGCGCCGACCCGACATTAGTAAAGTTCCACGCTTGAACCTTGCCATAATCATCCACAGCCTCCACTATGAAGACTGAGTTCAGGTTCGGCGCTACATCATCCGACGGAAGTTCCTGGTTGTGAAAGTGAACTGTCGCGTTGATAGTGCCGCTCTTCCACAGATCCATCTCTTGATAGACCAAGCCTCCAGGAAACTCTGCTTCTGGAAAACTCACCTGCAAAGGTCCCAGAGCCTGCCAGTAGCCGAAGACCCAAGCCTTGACGAAATACTGTCCCGGGACCAGTCCGCATGTGAAGTGAGCGTTGACATCCGGCACATGCCCATCCCATTGAGTCTCGACTCCAGAATAGCAGCTGGGGTTTCCAAGGAATGCAGTAAAGGTTCTCGGACTCGCAGATATGTCAAAGAAATCGTCTACCCAAGCAAGCCTTGTACCGTCGGCATCAGTAACCTCTACGAAATAATATGCGTAAGGCCATCCCGTCAGTGGCTGTGGGTTTGGCGGGTAGAGTGTCGCCAGCAACTTCCCAACCTCCCCGAGACCATCAGGGCCTGGGGTTGATCGTTTTCCAATGGTAGTATAGTCAGGCCAGTCAACAGGGCCTGTTGGACACTTCGAGTAGACGGTCAAGTTGAGATTCGAGGTTGGATGGAGATATATGTCGATGCCATGTACTGATTGGCCTCTCTTTATCGTGACTTGGGTAGCTAGGGTTCTCGGTACAAATCCTGCGGCGCATGCCGTTATTGTGTAGATTCCTGGTGCGAGCCCCTCAATCTCATAGTAGCCTTCAGCGGTCGCGTTGAAGTAGCCGACTCCGCAGACCTCTCTTCCGGTAGGCTCATTGGTTGTTGGGTCGAGCGCCGTTCCGTTAGCCCAGACCTTTCCTGGCGCGTGTACTCCTGAACCGTAATAGTATCCGTAGTAGTATGAGGAGTGGCCTGCGTAACGTACTCTGCCCGTTATGTATCCTGGGTCAACCTCTCCCTTGACCACGAGTTGCGGATAGTTCTCAGGCGGAAATGATTCATACTGCTCATACAGGTCGAAGAGGAGGGTCTTTGTGTAGAAGACCTTGAAGAAGTACTTTCCAGCGCATGATGGAGCCTTCATGTCGTACGCTATAACCTCGTACATGCCCCAGCGCCAGTCCGGCTTCTCGTAGGGTTGCCTGTTCTGGAACGGATCTTCACCAGCCGAATAGAGGTAGTTAGACGACTTCCCTGTGGCCGGGTCAGTCACGTTTGGCGCCGATATCGCAATGTACCACCAGTTTGGTGCGAGAGGATGGTACTGGTCGAATCTTCCAGTCTTGATGAAGTGGTAATCAATGGTTATACTTGTCACGACACGCCACTTGGAAGTTGTGTCAGCTACAGGTGTGAACTCTGGAGGTATGGCTATGTAGAGCCATCTTGCTCTACCATTATGCTTCTCCCAGCTGATATCCAGACCAGGCTGGGCAGTGTTTGAAAGGTTCGCAGGGTTGGATATGTTGATGTAAAAGTACAGGTTGCCAGTCGTGTCAACTATTACTGCCCCATCGGGCGAGTAGTAGTTCTGCTGTACTGATAATGGACTGTAGAAAAGTCCCGGACTGACACATGCAAGGTGGAAGTTGGTGTAGCCATTTGCCTCGGCATACGCTTGGGTGACATGGTTATCAGGCATGGTGTTCGTTGGGTTGCCCATCGGCGCTTCAGGGCCGTCAGTGCCTTGACGCCCCAACGTGTAGTTTGCCGAGACCTGCTGTACCCCAGCAAAGGTTGATAGAAGCAGCGTCACGAAAAGCAGTCCCGTCACAAACTTAGGTTTCATCTGAAGCTCTTCAGCCATATTCAATCCATCCGTTATGTACCGTGAAATATATCGAGCGGGACTCTATAGGATCTATTTATTGATTGTGGCCGTGACACAACTCATACCAGCCCACCAAAATATCTCTCAAACCAAGACTTCAAGCACAAGGCCAAGTCTTTATCGATCGCAGTCTCAGTTTGACGAAGACCTTTGTTCCTTCCCGGTAGCCTTCACTCTTACAGGTTTCCACAGGAGCTTCGACCACGTAATGATGGCCTTCCATATTGACCGAGATCTGTGTCAGTGTATTTGAAGGCCGGATTCTTACTATTTCTCCCTCGAATACATTGACGTGTGGGCCAGGTATCGGGTATCTTGATATGAAGATCTCTGACGGCAGTATGGAGAGCTTCTTGATCGGTCTTCCTTCATACGGGGTTATTATGGACAATCCGTGTGTCCTGACTACCGCCAAGTCGTTGCCTATGGGAGAAAAGGATTCACATTCAAGTATGTTCGGCGCTCCCAAGAACTCGTGGACATAACCGTTTTCAGGCGAGAAGAAGATCTCTTGAGGAGGCCCTACCTGCTGAATCCTTCCATCATTCATTATTCCGACTCTATCTGCAAGCTCCTCAGCCTCCGAAAGGTTGTGTGTAACGAAGATGCTTGTGACTCCCAATTGCCTTTGAATTCTCTTGAGTTCCAGCCTCAGATGTTTGCCCGTCCGAGGATCGAGATTGTTGAAAGGTTCATCCAGAAGCAGTATCTCCGGTTCGACTGCCAAGGCCCGCGCTAGAGCAACCCGCTGTTTCTCACCACCACTTAACATAGATGGGTAACGTTCCTTGATGGCTTCTATTCCAAAAAGCTCAAGTTTCTCCTGAACGATCCGGCCAATTTCATTTCTAGGAAACTTCATAGCCTCAAGACCGAAAGCTATATTCCTGTACGCTTTTAGATGGGGAAACAACTGGTGATCTTGAAAGACTACACCCACCGGTCTCCTTTCTGGTGGAGTTTCATTGACTAACCTGCCATTAATGTAAACATCTCCTGAGTCTTGCTTTGTTAGTCCCGCTACTATGTTGAGCGTGGTGGTCTTCCCGCAACCAGTGGCCCCCAGTACCACCATCAACTCTTTTTCTCTTACGTCGAAGTTCAAATTGTCTAGGACTTTAACATCCCCAAACGATTTGCTTATACTATTCAAAGCTATTTTTGGCATCTTTACTCTCCATGCCCGCTCTGCTGAAACCTCGGTCGTAAGTGTATGCACTTACTGTCGCTTCGACAGTAAATACGTATGGCAAGTGTTAAATAGCCAATCGTTATTTAAGATTTTCCTCATCGCCATGGAGGTGTTGCCCAACGAATAAGATTAGAATCCTCGGCCTCTTCCTATTGGTTACGGCAGTAGCTATAGGAGTTGGGGGTTATGCCTTTTTTCTAAACACACATCGACTAAGCACAGGAGAACAAAGTATTGCAGTTTTTTGCGGCGCGGCAAGTAAGCCGGTGATGGAAGAAGCCGCTGAGCAGTTTGAAAGAGCCTACGAAATCAATGTAGAATTGCATTTTGGCGGTTCTGGCACAATGCTGTCACAGATGAAGATAGCTAAGACTGGTGACCTCTACATACCTGGGTCACACGATTACATGTTAAGAGCAATTAAGGATGATGTAGTAGATGACAGAACCACAGAGATACTCGCCTACTTAGTTCCAGCCATCATAGTGCAGGAAGGTAACCCCAAGAACATACAGCGTCTTGAGGACCTAGCCAAACCAAGTGTGAGAGTTGGTATCGGAGACCCTGATTCTGTCTGTGTCGGTGAATACGCTGTTGAAATCCTGAAGCATAGCAACCTATACGAGGATGTGAAAGGAAACATAGTAGTCTATGCTGAAAGTTGCGAAAAAACAGCAGCTTTGGTAACAACAGGGCAGGTAGACGCAATAATCGGTTGGAGTGTGTTTGAAAGATGGAACCCCGACAAAGTAGATCTGGTTCTTATAGAGCCAGACAGAATACCCAAGATCGCCTGCATACCAGGTGCCATATCAGCATATTCAAAGAACAAAGTGAATGCACAGAAGTTCTTAAGCTTCCTTAGTTCAGAGGGGGGACAGGAGATCTTCAGGAAATACGGTTATCTGTCAACAATCGAAGAAGCCAAAGCATATGCCCCTGTAGCCTCCATACCACAGCTAGCAGAATACAAGTAGTCATCTCTTGTGCACTGAAATGACATCTTTTTCTGACAGGCTTTTCGTTTCGGCGATTGTGCTATCAACAGCGTTCTTCATCCTCTTCTTCTTAGGAATTCTAGTCTCTATGGCATGGTATACCGACCTGAAGACTTTGACTTCAACCATCTTGTCAGAAGAGATAGTCTTTTCAATTAAACTGAGCCTTGTGACGGCGACTATCGCAGTACTTCTTTCTAGTTTCATATCGATCCCAGCAGCCTACATGATGTCAAGAATGAATTTTCCTTGCAAGAATATTGTAGACACATTGCTCGACATTCCGATAGTTATGCCTCCAATATCTCTGGGAGCCGCTCTACTCATGTTCTTTAGTACGTCAGCAGGTAGGGCTATTCAGGACACAACCCTTGAATTCGTATTTCAACAACCGGGCATAGTCTTGGCCCAGTTCACAGTGATAAGCGCAATATATATTCGACTTATGAAGTCAACTTTTGATAACATAGACCCAATGTACGAGAAAGTAGCAAGGACTTTGCGGTGTGATAGGCTCCAAGCATTCTTTAAGGTGACTCTTCCGTTAGCAAGAAATGGTTTGTTCGCCGCCATAATTCTGTCTTGGGCCAGAGCAGTAGGAGAATTCGGGGCTACGGTGACTCTTGCTGGAGCAACTAGAATGAAAACCGAAACGTTACCTATTGCCATATATCTAAATCTTGCAACTGCCGACATCGAAAAGACAGTCGCTATAGTATTCATACTAACGATAATCTCAGTCGTGGTCCTCTTTGCCATCAGAAAATTCGCTGGGAAAGGTCCATTGTTATCAATCGCGTAAGCTAAAGGGTATATCTGCACGCATTAGTAGAAGGGGACGGGGCGAGGGAAGGCCATCCGAACATAATCATCGGATCACCTGGAGAAAGGGTCTCCCGCAACGTTCTTTACCTTCTCAAAGACTCCGACGCTCAATTTAGATTGTCAGTTCACTTCAAAGTCCCACACTAGAAGTTATGACTCGTAAGAAGATTAGCCCATTTCCGCAACATTAGTGTATCGAAGTGTCAATTCCATGTAGTGCCACTATGATAGTTCACAATCTCCCCAAGCATAGATTGTTTCCAGAAGACGTTTGAAGGCCAAGCCATCTTCCCTCATCGTGATGTTGTTGAAGAATACGTAGACCTCTTTTTTCCTGCCTGCCAGTCCCAAGATCCTGGATCTTAGGTTTTCTAGGTCCTGCTCAGTAAACTTGTATGAGTAGTTTATCTCTTTTCCGAGGCCGTGAAGCCGCACATATGCTATGGGATGATTTGATAGAGGCTCTCTCTTGAAGATATCAACAACATGAACTAAACTCAAGGAGTCTGCGAGTTCTCTCACCTTCTTGGGATTTCTGAACCAGCTTTCGTGTCTAGGTTCCCAAGCTATATCGATCCCTTTACGTTCGATCTTGGAGAAGAAAATCCTCATGCTATTGATGTTCTCGTCGGTTGCGATGAATGATGGGGGACACTGAACTACACAGATCTTTGACTTTAGCTTCTCCATAGCCACCCTTGTTCTTTTCCACGCCTCAAAATTCTCATTGGTCGGTCTTAGTAAGCCGATCTGGTCTGAAAGCTTCTCAGGCGATGTTACTCCGGCCCTCCTCCATGTTGGGCTTGTTCTAGGATGCGTTATGGCTTGATAGGCCTTCACTGTAAACTCGAAATCTCTCGGCGCAGTCGACCTCCACCTGAGTAAGGTCCTCTCCTCCGGTAACCTGTAGAAGGTCTGCTGCACTTCAACAACCTTGAACTTTCTAAAGTAGCCCGCCATAGAACCTGCAAATCCACAGCAGCCAATCCTTACTCTCGCCCTCATTTTCTATCCCTACATATAGGATCCAGTTGACTTCCCAAATCTTGAGTCGGAAGTTTTCTGGGCCAGTTGATTCATCTCAAATATTCTTTGAAACCTATTCTCTAACATATGTTGACTCAGTATATGTAGGCACAGACTCTTACAAATCGACTTCATGAAGACACCCGAACATGAAGAAAACAATAAGAGCAGCATCTGTAGCCTTCACCTGAAAAGAAACTGTTTGAAGTGACTATAGTTGCGTTCCCGCACGCCAGGTCAGAGACCATCAACCACTTTGGGCATATGCGTTGGGGCACACTTCGTCAACGATAGTCTAGACATGGTTCTCCCATTGATCATGCCTCTCCTAGTGGTAAGATACACCCTCAACCTTTTTGAGGTTGGTACAATAATGACATGCTACTCGGCAACTACAGTAGTTTTCCAGCCACTTCTAGGCTATGTCTCCGACATCACTGGGTACAAGAGGATCTACCTTGCTTCTGGCCTAGTCTTGATGGGCGCAAGCTTCTACTCAATACAGTTCGCTCCCTCACTGCTTTGGATACTTCTCCTTTCTTTCCTTGCAGGCTTCGGCTACAGCGTCTACCATCCAGCCGCGATATCCTTCGTCACCGCTGCGTACATTGAGAGAAGAGGGTTCGGCGTAGGATTTCATGGCCTGGGTGGAAGTGTAGGCCGCGGAGTCTACCCAGCGCTTCTGGGCGCTCTTCTGGCCGCTTATGGTCTCAGGTCAGCCCTCCTATTCTCAGTCGTTATGAGCCTTCTGGCTGGCGCTCTAGTTCTTTACTTACCCGCAGGTGCTAGAGGCCGGAGGGGCAGCGGATTCAGATTAAGTGCCGCTTCAATTATCTTTGTCGCCGCAGCAGTTCAATTCTTGAGGACAGTCTTCTATGCTGGAACAGTAAATTTCATACCGACATTCCTGGTTAGAGAGTTGCACTTGGATATTGCGGCAGCAGGCGTCTCGACATCGATAATGCTAATCTTCGGAATACTCAGCCAACCCCTAGGCGGATACCTCTCAGACAAGATGGGCCGCCGACTCGTTCTCGGCCTGAGCTCCCTCTTCATGGGGCTCTTCTTCATGTTCTTTCTTTGGATTCCCTATCCTGTATCTTTGATATTGCTCTCACTGGTTGGTTTCTGGATATTTCTTGGCTTCCCGATACCCTACGCTATAGTAGGCGACCATGTTCCCAAGGAATCTATGAGCACTTCATTAGGCATCATCTCCGGCCTAGGAAGTGCAGGCGGGATCGTCGCTCCATTGCTCGTTGGAAAGCTTGGAGACCAGTTTGGACTGGGAAATGCGATGCTCTCAGCCTCAATCTTCGCGTTGGCCGCTGCAGCGATCTGTCTCATCCTACCGAAGGGTTCCAAGAAACAGGAAAAGCTACCTGATTGAAGAATCAGAAGATTGTAAAGGCTCATAGCGCTAGGCGACCACACGCTCGCTGACATAAGACCTGATTCTGGCTGGCGCTGAAGAACTTCGTCTCAGCCAAAGATGTAGTGCCAATCTTGTTGACTAGCCGAGTTCAAGTTCTGGAGTTGATTGCTCATCAAGATCTGGAAAGGCTTCCTTAGTTCTTGCCTCAACAACCACACGTGCTTCCTCAAGTATTACCTTAGCTTCTTCTGTGAGACTTGACACTTCAAAAGGTTTAGACTCGACTCTCCCTGCCACCAGAACCATATCCTCAAGTTCAGACGCAATTTCTCCGAGTTGATAAGATATTGATGGCAAGAAAAAAGACAGTCTGTTCTTTATCTCTTTAACCAAGTTCACTGGGATAACGATGGAGGCAGCTAGGTCTGATAGTATCTCTACGGTCTCAAGCCTAAGAACCACCTGCTCGAGGGTTACCTTGCAGTAGAAGACGACTTTGAAAATCTTCCTTATCTGGTGACATTCGTTGGCGTAGATCGAGGCTCTACCTTCATCTTTCGCCATTTTCGCCTCGACGCATTTGCCCAAGAACTCTTTATCGCGCCGCTTAAGCTTTAGAATAACTATCTCTAACTTGTCTTTTTGAACCTTGAGACGATAAATACAAAAGATGACCCTCTCTCTGAGAGATCTAGGTTTTAGCACCTTTTCTTTCAAGCGAGTCAGGATGGGTTTCTTCTCTTCCCCGTCCCATTCCCTTAGGATGTCTTCGAGCAAGTACTCTCACGCAATGGAGAGAAGATTGAACTATAAGTCTCATCGGTAAAAGAAATTGTTGTAAAAACTTCAGATAATCATAGAAAAAAATGGTTAGGCAGGGACCTTAGGTATTGCCCTAAGCCCAGCCTCGAGCATCTCTTTCGTAGCCGCAAAGTCCTTGAGGGTCTTTGCGTGATATTCCTCATACACTTTCAGGTCAAGTAGGCCGTGGCCGCTGTAGTTGAAGAGTATCGTTTTTTCTTCCCCTGTTTTCTTGCATTCAAGTGCAAGATCCACAACAGTCTTGATTGCGTGAGCTGTCTCCGGCGCCGTGATGAATCCCTCAGTATTTGCGAAGAGTTCCGCGGCCTCCATAGCCTCATTTTGACCGTAGGCCCGGCTCTCCATCAAACCTTTGTTTATCAGATAGGACATGCTTGGTGCTTTTCCGTGATATCTTAGGCCTGCTGCATGTATTGGTGGGCATTGAAAAGTGTGACCGACGGTATACATCTTTGCAAGGAATGTAATCTCGGATGTGTCGCCATAATCGTATTGATAGACTCCCTTAGTTGTCGAAGGCACAGCCAAGGGTTCGGCTGCAATGAATCTCGTTTCCCTCTTTCCTTTCAGCTTGTCATGCATGAAGGGGTAACTGATCCCTCCGTAGTTGCTTCCGCCGCCGATGCAGCCTACGACAAAATCTGGATAGGCGTCCAGAAGCTCCATCTGCCTCTTAGCTTCCAGCCCAACTATGCTCTGGTGTAAGAGGACGAAATCGAGAACGCTTCCCAAGGAGTATTTCGACTTCTCATCAGAGCGCGCGTCCTCGACAGCTTCACTGATAGCTATTCCAAGGCTTCCGGGATGGTTTCGATCGTCCTTCAGCAGTTTCTTTCCAGCTTCTGTGTTGTCGCTTGGGGAAGGAAATACCTCTGCTCCATAGGCCTCCATGACTATTCTGCGGCCCGGCTTTGTCAGGTAGCTGCTCCTGGTCATGTATACTGTCAGGTCCAAGTCATAGAGGGCGCAGGCTAGAGCTAGTGCCGAACCCCACTGTCCGGCTCCGGTCTCGGTTGTCAGCCTCTCAACCCCTTCTTTCATGCTGTAGTAAGCTTGGGGTATGGCGGTGTTCGGTTTGTGGCTTCCCACAGGATTGACATCCTCTCTCTTGAAGTAGATCTTGGCTGGAGTTCCAAGATTCTTTTCCAGCCTCGTAGCCCTTTGGAGAGGTGTGGGCCTTCCAACTCTCATGTAGGTTTCAAGGATCTCTTCTGGAATGTCTATCTCGGTCTCGGTTGAGACCGCCTGCATGATGCACTCCTTGGCGAATAGTCTCAGCAAGGGTTCCGGTGAGAGAGGTTTGAGAGTTTCCGCATCGAGTGGTGGTGGGTAGCCTGGTGGTAGGTGCGGGAGGATGTTGTACCATTTCTTGGGCATCTCCTCAACGGGCAGGTTTACCTTGAATGGTTTCGTCATCATTATGGTCACCAACTTACTTTTTTGTCCCCTATAGGCCTCATACGAAATATTTTAATCTTACGTGTACAGATTAGTACATGACCATAAATGTGGAACAACATAGCAAAACATCTGGAAGGTCACCAAGAGAGGATTGCGGTAGCCAGACTCCTGGTCGAGACAGGACTGTCCATAAGAGACGGCAAGATCTACTGTAACCAGATCGAGATTCCAACAGTGAGGGTGGCACAGGCGGCCGGCGTGGACAGAAGAACAGTCACCAAGACCATCCAGACAATATCCTCTAGCCCTGAGTTGAGAGAGATCTTCATGCATATGAGGTCGGCCGGCCTCTCACTCAGGGAGATCGCAAAACACTTGGGTTTTGGGGTACTAGAGATAAAACCCCACGACCCACATGTAGTGGGCATCTTGGCCAAGGCGTCGACATTGATCGCTGAAGAGAACATCAGCATCAGACAAGCAATAGTTGATGACCCTGAACTCTCTCCTGAACCAAAGTTGACACTTATAGCAGACAGGGAATTGCCAGGAGACCTGATACCGAAGTTGCTCAAGGTTCCCGGAATTGCCAAGGTCTCAATATACTGAGACGATTCATCATTGGTGTTGCTATTTGTACAGGATCAAACTCTATTCTGACCCTGCCGGTGTCTACGCATCAGAAATCAAGAGGTTACTTTCTCTTCTCGAGAAGATAAGGAATAGGTGGATGATCGAATATGAAATCTTCGAGGCTAAGAGCCTCAACTCGGAGGAGGTTGAGAAGCTGCAGTCATCGATCAGGTCTATTCCACCACAGGTGAGAGGCAGAATAGTCAGCTCGGGAAATCATCCCCTCCCCCTCTCCGGGCGTAAGAGGCTCAACCTCAAGAATACCCCAGTAATCCTGCTGGAGAAGAACAACGTACCTATAGATGTCTACCCGCATTTGCTCGGCACAAAGTACAGCAGCACAGAGGACTCACTTTCCAGAATCCTAAGATTTGGTCCAGATGAGCACCTTGAGGCAAGAGGGATACTCGAAGATCCTCTGATCAAGATTATCTCAGATTACCCTGAATCATTGGGAAAGGGAACGGTTCTACTCCAGACAAACGCTGAGACCGAGGCGGGGGTCATCGATACCTTACTGAGAGACGGCTCAGGAGACACCATGGTTGTGGAGGTCGAGACTAGGGCAAGGGACTCCTCTGTCGCGCAGGTCTGTAGGCTCGCGGCCGGCTATGCAAGGTCAAAAGGCGTTTCCTTAGAGAAGATTCGCAAGGTAGTCGTCTGCCTCGACTACGAGGGCAATCTTGTCAGAACATGTGAAGGCTCAAATGTGGAACTCTATAAGATGGAGTTCAGAAGAGTCAACGGATAATCCTTGAAGGTTGGGCCCTGAAGTCTAGTATTTGAAAGTTGCCCAATACTTATCAGTCTTGGGAGACGCCCAACCGTGCCCACCCGGTTACCTCTTACTATTAGGGCGCCCCTGACTCCTTGAATTGAATTAGCAACCCTCAAGCCTCTACGAATCGATTTATTCGGGTCTTTGGCTGAGACAGCGTTGCATACCGCCGTTGCAGCCGCATCGGCCAAAGCCGCGTCTTCAGCGATTATTGTGGCTGAATCGGCGCAGCCAAAGCTTAGAGCGTGGCCTACAGTACCTGAGCTTGTGGCCAGACCTAGCGGGAGATCCTCTTGGATGATTCTGAATCCTAACCTTCCAGAGAGGGAAGAGTCTCCTGAGTATACTGCGACATCAAGCTTTACATCACTCCTCACTGAGACCTCACCGCCGTTCTCGACAACCGCGACTCTGGCCCCCTTCTTCATCATCTCCTCTGCAGCGAGATCTGCAAGGGCTCCAGCAACCGCGGCCATAGGACCCACCTTCGCTGCCTCGGCCGCCCCAGACATTCTCATGACAACCTCAGGTGCAGGCTGTTCTATTGTGATCGGTTCTAGAGCATGGAGAAACTCAGGACGTTCTTCCACATACTTCTGGAGTTTCTTCCTGTTCCCAAGGATTGATTGGAAGGCTACCTCAGCCGCTTCATAGAGATCGGTCTTTACAAGTATCGAGGACTCACCGATGACCCTTCGGAGCCTAAGAATTTTCGAGATCTCAAACCCTCCTACTGGAGCATCTCTATGGCTCTTGTGGGGCAAGAGTCCACACAGGCTCCACAGTTTACACACTTCTCCTGATCGAGGATGACTGTTAGGTCTTCTTTTGCAGATATGGCTGAAACTGGACATATCGTTATGCAGTGCCCGCAATCGATGCATCTCTCACGTACAATCTCAATAAATCCTCCGACTTGGACGTCAACACCCATCTGCTTGAAGGCTGCGACGGCGCTCTCAGCCTTTTCATCAGGTATCTCTACGAGGACCTCTCCTCCTCTTTCATCCACTTCTGCCCGCAGAATGTTTATCGGGGCTCTGGTCTTCAAGATCACAGATGATATGATCGGTTTTGCGGTTCTCTCCTTATTGAATCCCAGACGAACCTTCATTCTTACTGGTACTCCCCGTACAATCTGCTTATCCGCTCGCTTGTCACTATGCCGAGAATGTTTCTTTGAGCGTCGATCACCGGCAAAGCTGATATGTTGTGTTTCTTCATCTTCCTGGCGCACGACTCGACTGGCTCCTCAGGCGACGCTGTCACAACCTGATGGGTCATTATGTTTGAGAGCATGGACTCTTTCATAGCTACGGCTCGGGTGATGTCAAATGAGGTGACTATGCCGCTTAAGGTTCCGCTTGGCGATACCACAACGACATGGTTAACGTTCTCTTCAACTATTCTTCTGGCGACTGTTCCTATTTCTTCTTCAGGTTTGCAGGTTATGGCGGGTACCATTATGTTCTGAGCGAAGAGTGTCTCTCTGATTATTTTCATCGGTTTTAGAGACCCTTCAACCGGTAGCCTTTCTTGGGGTGAGGTGAGGAGAAACTTTCCCTCCTCAATCCAACGTTTGAGTGTTGAAGCAACTTCTCTCGCAATCTTGAGGCTTGACAGAGACTTGACAGGGATTGTTCCATCTTTGAGCGTCAGTTTTCCCGACTTGAGTTCTGCGTAGTCTGTTTCTTTGATTATTGGTCTGCTCCGACGTGGAACTCCGTAGTCAAGGAGATTTGTCTTGATCTCCTCGTCGCTTATGCCAGTCTTCTTTGCCAGTCCCTCGTTTAGTATTGGAATGGGTACTCCAAGTCCAACGTAGAGGGTTGTTCCATAATTCGTGAAGGTGCCTCCTCTGAGGAACTTCTGGTTCATCTTCTTGAGGTCGCCTTGAACCATCAGCGTCCCGAACCTGTTGGTCGGGTCGTGCTGGGTACCTGGGCCTGTGACGTATCCTACTCCGCCTCCGAGAAAGATCTTGGTACCTATCCCTATGGTTTCGTAGTCAGGGTCGTTTGTTAGGGGGTTGAGTTCTCCTGAACCTGAGAATGTTGCGTTCCCATAGTTCGGGAGGAGCTTGCCCATGTAGGTGTATACCAACTCGTCCCTTCCGTTTGTGGCCGCGTTGTATCTCTGATAGGCGTTTCTTGGATTGCAGAGTATTGCTTGGTTGAGGTCATCTATGGCTATTGTTGTCCTGACTGACTTTCTCGGATAGCAGTCAGTTCCGTATCCTGAGGCTATGAGTTCTACCTCTCTCCTAGCAACAAGATCCTCAATGACGTGGCCCCCGCCGTACTCGAATCTCTTCTCTGGATGCATCTTTGTTGCACCGAGATATGCATCCACGGCAGCGCTCCCGTGATATGCTTCGACACCGTTCAGCGTTACTTTCTCCATCTTGATAGGTGGATCCGAGTGGCCGAAATTGAGGAAGACCCCTGAGCTACACATCGCACCGAATGTCCCAGTTGTGACTACATCGACGTCTCTGGCCGCAACCTCAACTCCACGGCTCTTCACTATCTCAGTCATCTCTTCAGCCGTGACGACCGTAGCTTCGCCTTTCTTGATCTTCTCGTTGATCTGCTCGATTGTTCGATGAGTTCTCAAGCGACTCAGCCCGATTTGACCCTGAGGCTACTGCCGCGTCTTATTAATACTTTGATGGGGAAAATATTCCAATGGGAATTTCGGCGATAGACCTCTCAAGAAGTGTAAGTGCGAGAAAGACCGTTTCAGCACCAGAAGAACCGCAGCGATATGTCAACTCTTTGTCTTAAGCGACTTTGTGAGTGAGGGCAACCTCATCGACTCAAGGCACAAGATTCCTATTCGCTGAGTTACAACTGTCTCCCTCAGTTCAATGGCCTCATTGAATGTAAGACCGCTTCTCTCCTCAGGGTAGCAGAACAGGCTGGTCTTGTAGGCTGGGTCCAAGCCCACATCACTGATCGTTACAAGTATGCCTCTGTAGATGGTTGTCCGATCAAGCGTAATGGCTTTGAGAAAACGGGTGATGGCCTTGTCGGTATAGTCCATCTGCACAAACCTCTGCCACCCGACTACTACTGAGGCCCCCTTGACGATGAATGCGTCCGCTAGGTCAGCGCTGTAGAGGCCTGAGCAACCTGCAAGAACTATCACTGTGCTTGGAAACTTGCCTGACATCGACTGGACAAAGCTTGGGCCTATGGCAAAGTAGATTTTGGATCCGTTAATCTCTCTTGCTGGAACAACCAAGTCTGAAAGTTGCTCTACCACGTATTTGTGCTCGTCATAGGGCTCCCCTGTGAATAGGTATACTGGAGGCCCAGTCACAGGTCTGCTTTTTGGGAGGAGATATTCAACCGGTGTAGATTGGTGGACCCTGAAGACTATCAGTTTGTACCCCATCGACGGTAGATGTCTGTACAGGTCAATGTTGACTTCAGGGCCGCTGTAAACGTCTGAGATGAACCCAACGTCCTTGAAGGTCCTAGTGAACTCCTCTACGAAAGACGGATTTGGAAAGGCTATTGAGAGCTGATCTATCAGAGCAACCTTTCTTGAAGATGTTGACTCTTTGGATCCAGGACGAATGAACATATCTTGAACCGCAAAGATGATGAGGCCTACCATTAGAGCTAAGAACACGAACTCTATGGCTCTCCTGCCAATCCGCCTTCTTGTACGCATCTTCGAATGGGCCATAATCTACACGGACAATTCTTGTAGCTAGCTTTCCCTTTTTCAAAAACTTTTCCTTCCGACATGAGCGAGCGGGGTCTATTACCCTTGAGTAGATTTCAAGGAACTCTTGAATCAGCTCCTCCCTGAATAAATCATTAGAAGCAGAATCTTGAGATGTCACGTAGCAAGTTGCACAAAAACTTCTTCCGACGACGTACCGGCGGAGTATCCTTAAATTCATGTTGACCAAAAGTATGTCTAACAGAACAGGTGAGACCGATTGCAGTCGAATGTCGTCCTCATCGGAAGGAAACCCGTGATGACCTACGTCCTCTCAGTCATCAGCCTGATCAGCAGTGGCAATACAGAGGTGACACTGAAAGCTAGAGGCCGAGCAATAACTTCAGCCGTTGATGTATCCCAGATAGCAAAGAGAAAGTTCCTAGACAACCTCAAGATTGATTATGTCAAGATAGGTACAGAAGACGTCCAGACCGCGGAAGGTGGAAAAAGGTCAGTCTCATCTATTGAAATTGTTCTCAGGAGCGAAGGAAAACCAAAATTGGAGAGGCCGCCGGAAGTAGCTAAGACACCTGAAGCTCAACCCGCCGCCTGAGTCATTTCTACTCAAAGTCGAATGGGATAAGCCTAGATTCTGGACAAGTTATCATTCACAGCAAATTCTATTGTTCATTCTTCCCTATTGACCTACACTAATTCTCGAGTATCAATCTGAAAATATCTTATTAGGGTCCTAGTCTTTAACGTGGGTAATATCGCCGCTAAGTGATTTACCTATGGTATTCAAACCTGAGGGCGTAATGCCGGCTCTCGTCACTCCCTTTACAGACGATGGAGACGAAGTGGACGAGGGCAGATTGAGGGGGCTCGTCGATTATGTTGTGGAGCTGGGCGTGTCAGCTCTAGTCCCATGCGGCACAACAGGTGAATTCCAGAACCTATCGTTAGACGAGAGAAAGAAGGTTATTGAGGTCGTAATAGATCAGGTCAATGGAAGAGTTCCCGTCGTAGCCGCAACAGGTCACAGCAGCACCAAACTCGCGATAGAGTTGACACGACACGCAAAGGATGTTGGTGCCGAGGCAGCCCTAGTAGTTACACCATACTACCATAAGCCTATGGATAGGGGGATCTACGAACACTACAGATGTTTGGCTGAGAAAGTGGATCTCCCAATAATCCTGTACAATATCCCCCAAGCCACCGGTGTGAACCTGACATGGCAGATGGTTGAGGACCTTGTTGAGATACCTAACATAGTGGGCCTCAAGGACAGCAGCGGAGAACTCAGGTATATGCTCAGTGTTCTTGAGAAGACGGGATCAAGGCTCTCAGTGCTATGCGGCCACGATGAAGTCGTCCTCCCAGCACTTGCAGCCGGCGCCTCAGGCATGATCCTTGCGAGTGCAAATTTCATACCAGACATCTGGGTCGAGCTCTACGAGGCAGTAAAGAGGTTTGATCTTAAGACGGCACGAGAGTTTCAACTCAAGATCCAGAAGATAAGTAGAATCACCGCAAGGAGCGGTCCTGTAGGCACGAAGGCCGCCCTCAACATGTTAGGGGTCAAGGTTGGACCGGTGAGGTTGCCGCTCTCTGTTGGAGGAGAATTGACCTATGAGGATATGGAGGAACTCAGGTTGGACTTGGAGAAAATTGGTAAGTTAGAGCACAAAGTCGCACCGATAGAGGTCGAGACCGGAAAGCCTGTTTCTGAAAGATTCACCTCGCTTGGCGTAACGGCTGAGATGATCAAGAACGCCAAGCTGAAGATTGGTGAAGCTCTGGCAGGCTCGGGCCCTGAAGTTGCACATGTGGAGGTTATGCTGGGAAGCAAGGAAGGCCCCCTAGGCGAAACCTTCACTAAGGCGAAGGCCACACCCTCCGCTGGTCATGAACCCCTCTTAGCGATCCTTGAGCCAAATCTAGCTGTCAAGCCGACAACAATGATCATTCCAACCGTCACCATCAAGAGTATGCGGCAGGCCAGCATGGTCTACGGTCCCGCCCAGACGGCTGTTGCCAAAGCGGTTCTGGACAATGTCGGTGACGGAACACTTCCCAAGGGAGTCGTTGATGAACTGATAATAATAGCAAATGTCTTCGTCCATCCTTCGGCGGTCGACAGAAAAAGGGTGTACATAAACAATTACAAGGCGATGAGACACGCCGTCAGAAAGGCGGTTGAAGGTAGGCCAACAATAGAGGAGCTTCTGGAGAACAGGGAGAGGGCGAAACACCCGTTCAAATACTCACCATAAAGAACCTGTCAAGCTGCAGACTTGCTGGGAACTCAAGGCACCGAGACAATCGTTGTCTTGACCGGCCCTTAAGACTGGACATCTAGGCTGACCTTCAAGGTCCCATCGTACTATCTTATTTCTTCACGAAGGGTCACGATTATGCTGTCGACCGTCTCCTTAGCCTTCTCAACCCTCTTCCTCAGGTCCCTCGTCAGGGATTCATAGACTTCCTTGGTTATGCGGCCAGCTCTGTACTGGCTTATGATCTGAGCCTCACTAGCCCTTAATGCGTCAACCTCCCCCTCAGCCATCTCAAGCCGCCTTGCCATATGATCATATCTGGAATCGACTGCCTTCAACTCGTTCCTCAATGTAGTCAGAGACCTGTTCAACTCGCTGAGCCTCGCCTCGATCGACCTCCTCCTTCCACGGTAGTCGCGCTTTGTAATAGCGCCTCTGACGAGCTCCTCACTCCTTTCCTCAAGCTCAAGCCTCAAAGCCCTCTTCTCGTCATGAAGTTCAATGAATCTCCTAATCTTGTCAACCGCAGTCACTACAGCAACTTTCGGTGGCCTCCTGAGAAGGATGGCTACAGCAAAGGCGCCAATGATGGCCTCCAGAGACAAGACCCACTGAAGAGGATGGATAGACGATGAGAAGATTTGGTATCGATAGTCGATACTTGCAACTTTAGTCTGGTCCGGGGGTACCCGACCGAAATCATAGGCCAGAAGATGCCCGCCGTCTGGAAGTGGATAAGTTGAGTTTGGCTGCGTTGAGATTGCATCGATCTCGGTTCCTCTCGGAAGGGAGATGTTTGTGAGGTATTGCTCTGCAACCCAGCCATCTGTTGCGGCCAGCTCAACCGTGAATCTGTACCTTCCTGACCACTCGACTCTCTTCAATGAGTCTTGCAAGGGCAGGTCGTACTCTAATGTGAAGGTGAATGCGGCATCTCTCTTCAGTTGGCCAAATCGCGGAGAGACCCGTAAAGAGTCTTCTTGGACCTGAAGCCGTTCCAGAATCGGTCCCGCCGTGTCATAGAGCATCATGGGGCTCATGTTTCTGGGGCGGGAAAGGGTTAAAGCATTCAGTTCCCCTCCAAGATTCGTTATTCTATAGGTGTCTTTTGAGGTCACTCGGCCACCCGAATCTACGGTGATCTCCCGCCTGACCGACCTGAATGAGACAAGTTCCTGGGCTTCATTGGAATAGCTGACCGAGAGTTCTCTAGTTGAGAAAGGTTCCAGCGACTTCTCACTTCCAATCAAAGCTGGCTTCTGCTCAATCTCGGTTGGTGTGAAAGTGTTGTTAGGCCACTGCCGGGGGGTTGAACCTTTCGGCAGGATTATCGTAGAATTGCAGACTTCAACCCTAACTGGGAGGGTTGGGTAAGCCGGAAATGAGAAGAGATACTCTTTACCGTCAAATGAGACGACTCCGGAGAAGGTAAAACTTGCTCTTATCTCATAAGTGCCTCCAGAGGAAATCGGTTTGTCGAAACGCAACCTAACCCAATGGGTCGGAGACGACTCATTGACTTCCCTCTCTACATTCAGGACTTCGCCCATAGGACCCCCAGCTTCAAAGGACTCAAGCCTCTCAGAATAGCGCTTTGGAAAGCCTAGATCAAATGTGTCCAAAGGGTTGGTTCCATTATTGGCCACCATCAAGTTATCTGTGACCGTAATGATTCCGAAGTTGCTTACTACTATTGTTCTCTTGGATCTTGTAACGTAAGCTTCTGCGGAGCCGCTTGTAAACGCTATCAATGATGATGTTGCTAACAAGACTATTATGATAAGAGCGGGAAGTCGAGGCAAGGTACAATCACTTTCGATCTAATCTTGGGACTATTTAACAGGCTTTAACAGGCTTAGACCGAACATCTTGTTAATATATCTTGTCAGATTCGGGAACACCCAGTTTGATTGGACCGAGGTGGTGGCTGGTACGCGTGTGTTTCCGGCACGATTCTAGATGTTATTTGGCAAGCGGAGATACGTAGATTGGTTATGCATAATACCTGGGAACTATCGTTGAGCTTTGATTTCTAAGCCCCTGACCTGCCTTTCCCCTCAAGTATTCTTCTACTTATCTCCTCGCCCTGGACTAGCCTCACTTCGCGGCTCAAACCCCAGTGGTTTGGTCCCTCGATAACATCTTTCCCTGCGCAATACCAAGTTAGGACGGCTGGTCTTCCCTTAGCTATTTCGTCTATGTGCTCCTTTAGGTCGAATTTAGCCTTGTTTCCGCAGACAGGGCACTTCCATTCAAGGTGGCCTGTCTCTTCTACAAGTACTATTGGCTCCTCAGTTCCCACAAGCCAGCGTTTCAGCTTCTTTACCAGGGCGGTCCTCCTCTTTGCCTCCTTAGCTTCAAGCTCGGCCCTTCGACGCCTCTCCTCCTCAAGCCTTCTTTCGAGTTCTTGCTTGGCACCCTCTCTCAGGTCTTTGCTGTATTCCTCAATAGATCCTCTGGGCCGCTCATTTAGAAAGTTCCAGATAACCAGAATCTTACGTTCCAGAGCCCCAGGATAGCTTGCTGACTCGGGATATTCCGCAGCGAGTCTTCTGAGGTGATGTTCACTGAGCTCTCTGAAGTCTACCATAGTTAACCATCAGGAACTAGTTGTAGTAGGATGCCCTTAGCGGTTTCTGTTCAGGCGAAGATTACCCGTCTACCAAGAACCTGTCTATCCCACCTTGGCTTCGGCACAATGGACGCTCGGTCGCTTACGGCTTTAGAAAACTTGAAAAATGGGTTCGAAAAGACAATATACTGGTGATCGGGTTGTCTTGGTATCCAATATGGGGATATTGGCCTTACACCTGGACTCTGCCTTACGTACCTTACTATCCCTTCTGGCCTCAACCATACTACATAACACCGGCTCCATACTATTGGCCTATTCCTTTCTACTGGTGGCCGTACTAGTCAAGAACCAGCTCATTCACTGAATCCGATGAATTCAATAAACGGAGGTAATGCTAGATGGTTTTGTTCATGACGAGGGATCCCCGAACGATAGAACCGGGAGGAAAGAGTGTCTTCAAGATCGATATGGATGAGGGTGGAAGGGCCTTATCAGACATAGAGATCTCCTTCGAGGTCGAGCCGAAAGACGCAGGCTCAATGGAACCTGAGAAGGTCAAGACCGACACGCAAGGGTCTGCAACAGCAACTCTCAGAGCATCACCCAAGATCGATAAAGCCATCGACGTTCTCGTCAGAGCCAAATGGAAGCTTGGAGGTCAGGATAAGAGCAGCGCCATGCTCGTAGAAGTCAGACCGAAACCTTCCAAAGGAAAGAAGAAGTGAGTTCAACCCTCAGGGAACCCACCTGTAACTCTTGAAAGCGCCAAACATAGCATATCCCCTTTCCAGATACTCTATCTCCCAAAGTGTGAGCAGCAGGTGTTACATTCTTATATATTTGCGAAGTTGAAAATCTTCGGCAGGTGAATTTGATGCCAACAAGAATCAAAATCCATACGTCAAGCACAGGCTACGTTGAGGCCGAGGTAAATGAGCAGAAGAATCCGAAGACAGCGAAGGCCATAATCGACAATCTACCTTTTGAGTCGAGAGCGAACACTTGGGGTGAAGAGGTTTACTTCAGCATTCCCGTAGATGTCGATGAGGAGAACTCCCAACGTGAGGTTGAGGTTGGAGACTGTGGCTACTGGCCGGCTGGTAACTGCTTCTGCATATTCTTTGGAAGAACGCCAGCAAGTAGCGGCAACAAACCTGTGGCCGCGAGTCCCGTCAATGTCTTCGGAAGGATCATTGGCGACGCGAAAGTCTTCGGAAAAGTCAGGAATGGAGAAACGATCAGAGTAGAGAAAGCCTAACGGTGACCACGCCTCTCGGACACTCTCAACTCGAACCCACGCAGCTCAGGAGACTAGTGGCTAGGTAAGCCCCTCTCACGGAGCTTCTCCAAGAGTGGGCTCCAGCCTCTGGGAACTTTCTTCACTCGGCGTGCAGGGACCCCAAGAAATACTGTCCCCGCCGGAACATCCTTTGTCACAATGGCTTGGGCACCTACCACAGATCCTTTCCCAATGACTACTCCAGCCATGAGAGTGGAGTTGGCGCCGATGCTAGCTCCCCTCCGGACAGTTGGACCTTCAAGTTCCGCCTCTTTTTGCATCACATATTTGTCATTTGTAAAGACGCAGTAAGGTCCTAGGAAGACGAAGTCTTCAATCCTAGACTTCCTACAGATGTAGACGCCCGTCTGGATAGAGACTCTCTTTCCAACGGTAGTCTCACCATCGATTACTACATTTGTTCCAACTAGAGAGTTATCCCCGACAGTCACATTTTCTCGGAGTACCACGTTGTGACCTAGCTCCACGTCGTCACCAACAGTCACGTCAGTGTATATTACCGATCCTGACCTCACGATACATCTCTCGCCAATAACTGAGTAGCCCGAACTGCCTTCTTCCACTACTTCACCCTTGATCATTTCCTTGAGATCTTGCCTTTTCGGATGACCGATGATGCACCCTGCTCCAACATAGGTTGACTCCCCAATTGTGACGCCTCCATAGATTGACACATTTGAGTCCAGCCGCACAGAATCCTCAAGCTTTACTGCACCAAGTATCCTGACTCCAGGCCCGATGAAGCATCCTGTTCCAATATTCGCTGCCTCGCTAACCCTTGCGGAGGGGTCTATCCTCGCCTTGACCGTCAACAATAAGTCAACTCCTTAGAGCTGTAGATCCACTCTTGACCTTAAGATCTTTAAGGTTTGCAAGATGTTTGGAGATCTGACCACTTTAGGCTTATTAGGCTGGCGCCCAAGACCGCTCAGCATCCTTCCCTGAGTCATGAAATTCTCGCTTCTATTTTGTTCTTTAAGTACTAGACTATTGAAGTCCAAAACTTAATACCTTGAACTCGCAAAATTTGGTAGTTCGTCTCCCGCCTACAAGGTGGGGATCAGCATCAATTGACAAAGGGTTATTGTTGAGGTTCTTAAATGAAGGTCAAAGCAAGATACTTCGCAACAATAAGAGAGATTGTGGGAAAGCGTGAAGAGGTCTTTGAGGTACCCGAAGACACTACAGTTCATGATTTTCTTGATATGTTGTCGGAGAAGTATGGGAAGGCCTTCAGAGACTACGTCTTAGATGAGGGTCGTGAAGAGCTTTCACCGAATCTCAACTTCCTCGTAGATGGAAAGAATATCGCTATGATGAATGGAATAAAGACGACTATGTATGACGGATGCGTCTTCGCCATAATCCCTCCAGTCGGAGGAGGGATGGGGGCAAGAAGATGAGCTCGCCATGTTGTTATGGTAGTCAGTCACTGGAGAGTTAGTTTGAGGCAGGGTTCACGAGTTAGCTTCGAAGTAGCCGATAGATCATCCAAGAGAGACTTAGATGAAAGGTACAGGACAGTATATGTTGAAAGCTACGGATGCGCCTCGAACAAGGGCGACATCGAGATAATGCTTGCCATCCTGAACAAATCTGGATACCACGAAGTTGGCGAACCAGCGAAAGCCGAAGTATTGCTCATAAACACATGCGCGGTCAAGAAGACTACTGAGGACAGGATGCTTGAGAGGCTGAGGCGGTTAGGAAGCTACGGCAAACCGATTGTGGTATCTGGGTGCTTGCCCAAGATAGACCTCCCCAGCATCAACAGAGTACTACCAGACTATGCTGCGCTTCTTGATCCGGCGTCAATCTGTAGGATTGCTGAAGTCACTGAGGCAAGCTTGAGTGGTCGCCGTGGGGAGATCACGTTTTCAGACCACACACTAGACAAGTCACTCCTTCCCAAGAAGAGGCTGAATAGGTTCATAGAGGTCGTGCCAATCTCAGAGGGGTGCTCAGGAGCCTGCGCCTACTGCTGCACAAGATTTGCTAGGGGGCAACTATTCTCGTACTCACCTGTGGGGATACTTGAGCGTGTGAAGAGGGCCGTATCCGAGGGCGTGGTTGAGATCCAAATAACGGGACAAGACACGGCGAGCTATGATGCTGTAGGATCTGGTCTAGGAGACCTCCTCCGAGAAATTGTCAAGATTGAAGGAGATTTCAGAGTTCGTGTAGGGATGATGAATCCGAGCCAGGTTACCAAGATATCGGACGAGGTTATCGGAGCGTATGGAAGCCCAAAGATCTATAAGTTTCTGCATCTTCCAGTGCAGTCGGGTTCAGATAAGCTCTTGGCCTTGATGAACCGCAGATACAAGGTAGCAGACTTCATATCGGTCATCAAGATGTTCCGGTCAAGGTTCCCTGCAACCACAATAGCTACGGATGTGATAGTTGGGTTTCCAAGCGAGAGTGAGGAAGACTTCGAGGAGACCCAGAACCTGATAAAGACTATCAGGCCTGATGTGGTCAACATTTCAAAGTATGCTCCGAGACCTGGAACATCAGCCTCAAAGATGAAGCAGCTTGACAGCAACATCATCGCAGACAGGTCCCGTAGACTCGCCAGAACCGCGTTCCAGATTGTTCTTAAACACAACATGAGAATGATGGGTACGTGTGAAGAGACCTACGCGATTGAAGAAAACAGATATGGTAGAGTCTTTGGTAGGACACATAATTACAAGAAGATACTTGTTGGGGAGAGGGAAACTCTCGGAAAGAAACTCAAGGTCAGGATAACGGCTGCAAACTCAAGATATCTCTATTGTGAAGTGTTGGAGACCGATCCGTTTATGGAACCTCTTCATCAGCTGCTGTCTATAACCTGCGGCTGATACTGACCCCAGCCCGCTTCACCACATTTAGATTTCCTGAAGAACCTCCCCCCGCATGAACCTTCCCTCTCCTTATGGCTTCCCAAATGTCATTTATCGAACTTGACCTTGAGTCAACGCAGGTATATGCGTCTCCAATAGTCTCCGGTGTGTGTGAGTCGCTACCCCCAAAGGTGGGGAGGCCTAGTCTTCTGGCAGCCTTCTCCGCAAGATGTTTAGAAAGTCGGAAGGGGTAAGCTTTTGAGTTGACCGTCTCGATCCCGTCAAGCCTCTCAGTAACTTGACTCGGCCTTATTCCGCCACGAATCATATCGAATGGGTGGGCGAGTATAGCCAATCCACCTTTGTCGTGGATTATCCTCACCGTTTCATCAACAGATGACCCTGGGGCGATATTGCCTACGTCGCCGAGACCCAGAAGATGTCCATTTCTAGTACTTACCTCGATTCCTGAAATCACAATTATTCCTTCGATTTGTTGATCAAAGAATCTGTCGTGGTCTGTTACCGCCACACCGTCGAGTCCCTTCAGCCTCAATATTCTTGGAATCTCTTCAATATCGATGGAGGCATCTGGCGAAAGCCTCGTATGGATGTGCATATCTATCCTTAACATCTCTTCTTCCTAGGTTTGGGGAGGCGCCGCCCACAACCGCTCTATCTCTTCGGCGTCAACCTTCTGGAAGAGCGGTTGGGGTTCACCTATCTGATGGTTTGCCTTGAGAATATGTTTTCCCGAGTTCACCCAATTCTGTTCGTCGACCCTACCTTCAGCAGCGAGCTGTCTCCATATCGTTTCAGAAGTCTTGGGCATGAATGGATAAAGAAGAATCGCAAGGGAAGCGACCAGTTGGCTGCAGAGATTGATGACGTTGGCAGCCCCTTGTCGGTTCCTCTTGATTGAGTGCCAAGGCTCCTCCTCACTGAGGTACTCGTTCCCAGCCCTAGCCAACTCAATCACCTCAGCCAGGGCATCCTTCAGCCTAAACTGATCCAGCAGCCCACCTACAGTAGTGGGGGCTTTACATGCTGTCTCGATCATATTCTTATCAGCTTCTGAGAAATCTTTCACCTCTGGAATGCGGCTGCAGAAATTAGTCTTGACAAACGTTAGGGTTCTGTGAATGAAGTTGCCCAGGATGTCATTGAGTTCTGTGTTGATGTGCCTATCAAACTCTTTCCATGTGAAGTTGGCGTCTCTGGCCTCAGGTCTTATGGCGACCAAAACATACCTCCAATATTCTGGATCAGCTATTTTGAGAGCCTCATCCATCCAAACCCCGATCCTGCGACTCTTGGAGAATTTTCCATGACCTTCGTATAGGATGAATTCTGTGGAGGAGACTTGCCAAGGCAAGACATAGCTTTCATGACTTGCCATCAAGAGGGCGGGAAGGACGATTGTGTGGAATGGTATATTGTCCTTCCCAATGAAGTGAACATTCCTAGTATCCTTATTCAACCAGTATCTTTTCCAGAGATCTAGGTCACCCCTCTTCTCACCCAACTCAACAGAGGCTGAGATATACCCTAGGACAGCCTCCATCCAGACATAGATTGTCTTCCCCTCTGACCCCGGAAATGGAGAGGGGACCCCCCACCTATTGTCGCGTGTGAGAGCCCTAGGCTTCAGGCCCTCCTCAAGCCACCTCAACGAGAAGTTCCTAGCATTGTTTGGAAGTTGCCTATTTTCGCTCAGATATCTCTTGATGTCTGTTTCGAATCTGGGCAGGTCGAAGAACCAGTGTACGGACGACCTTATTGTTGGTGGTGAACCGCAGAATACGCATCTAGGGTCAATAAGCTCGGTAGGGTCGAGAACTCTCCCACAATTCTCGCACTGGTCTCCCCTAGCACCCTCGAAGCTGCAGTACGGGCATTTGCCCTCAACGAACCTGTCTGGAAGAAACCTTCCACACTTATCGCAGTGAGGAAGTTCGACTTGCTGTTTGAAGACGTAACCTTTCTCGTATAGTCTCAGATAGAATGACTGTGTGAACTTGATATGGGTTAGGGATTCTGTTCTGGTGTAGTTGTCGAAGGATACAGAGTATTTCTTCAGTAAGTCCAGAATCAAGTTGTGATAGTGGTCAGTAAGCTTCCTAGGCTCTATGCCCTGCTTGAGGGCCTCCACCTCTATAGGCGTCCCGTGCTCGTCTGAACCAGTAACCGCTATGACATCCTCGCCTTTCAGACGTAGGTACCTGGTGAAGATATCCGCCGAGAGTAGATGAATGAAAGTTCCCAGATGAGGAACACTGTTAACATACGGCCATGCCGCGTTTACAATCCATTTTCCCAAGACAACACCACCAGTCCAATCCCAACATATGTGGAAGAAGAGCAGGTCTGCTGATTAAAAGATTCCCGAATGAAATAGAATTTGCAGCGACAGTTGAAACCTAGACTCTCAAGATTCCAACTTAAATAGACCGTCAGGATTATCTGCTATAAAGGCCGGTGTAGGTCAGACAGATGGCTGAGAAATACCTAAAGTCTCTTGACAGAGCACTAGAGAAGATTCCGAAGAAGGCAGTAAGCGGAGAACGATTTGAGGAGCCTAGGCCTGATATCACGGTCTTCGGAACAAGGACTGTGATACATAATTTCGCTGACTTGGCAAAGAGACTGAACAGGAACCCCCATCACATCCTCAAGTTCCTCTCCAAAGAGATGGCTACTGCGGGAACTTACGACGGCCAGAGAGTCTTCTTTCAAGGAAAGTTTCAGGAGGACTCAATAGTCAAGCTGTTACACATCTACGTTGCAAGGTATGTTCTTTGCTCAATCTGTAAGCGGCCGGATACGAAAATAGAAAAGTCTGGCCGATTCATAACGTTGACGTGCGAGGCATGCGGCGCAAAATCACCAGTGAGACCAATATAGGAAACTCCGTCTCGGGAAAAGTCTACCTCAACATACACGTTAGGGGCAAGTATACACTAGTCACAGTCTGCGACCAGGATTTGATAGGTAAGACCCTGAGAGAGGGCAGGTTGAAGCTTGAGGTCACAAGCAGATTCTATGGTGGGCAACTCGCAACCGTGGAGGAAGCTGCCGAAGCCCTCTCGAAAGCGGATACTGGAAACCTCGTCGGAGAGAACGCTGTGAGAGTAGCTGTTGAAAACAACCTCGTCGACCCCGCAGCGGTGATCCACATAGCGGGAGTTCCGCACGTCCAAATAGTCAGACTATAGGGTAGCGTTGATTGCAACATCGATCCTATCCGACTGCTGTGAAGTGCTCTTGTCCTGCGGATTTCTTTCGGCACACCCTGAGGCGCAACAGGTTGCTTGCGTGGACCCTTGAAGTATGTTCGACGGAACAACGAGTGGAAGGTATGGCGTGATGACTACTCCGACAAGAATTATGGCTGAGACTATGGGAAATAGGTCGCTAAGTCTTGAGGTTTGAGAAGTCTGAGTGGCCATGATCGACTACATCTCTGGAGCAAATATGTAACTATTGCTACATTCATAAAGCTTTTATCAATTAGAAAAACATGAGATAAGTTGCTCTGTCTATTTTTGAAAGAAAGTTCCCCCAGATACTAAACCCGTGGTTTCCAGTTTAGAATCTGGGCTTGCTCTATCAATAGCTTCTCTCCTTCTGTGAGAGATTTCATCTCTGCCGGCGGGTAGTCTGGGCAGCCACTCGTCAAATCGGTCACGATTCATATTCAGAAGTTGATAATTCCTAACATATCCGCTATTACGCCTCCCGCTCGGTGGGACGTAGAAGAGCCCTATTGTCGGAGGCGCGCATATGGTACTCGTAGGAATCTCTAATCCAAGATCATCTAGGATATCGATGCATAAAGGGGGCAGAATCCCTCCACATGGTTTATGTCTATCTGGCGCTCCCCATTCCACCAGCAAGGTGTCGAATCCTAATTGTGAGCACTTTAACGCTGATACTGCTCCTGCCGGGCCTCCCCCTACGACTACAACATCGAAGTACTGCATTTCTTAACTCCGTCATGAACGATCCTTTCTCTATTCATCCAGTTGAGAAGTTTGGATAGAAGTTCTATCTTGAGTTGCGTCTGCCCCTCAAAGTTGCCTCTATACGCATCTTCCATCTAGCGCGCGCTCAGCCTTACTCATGTACGTAGCCGATGTGCTGAATCAGTCTCTCCCGTTCAGACATGAGCTTCATTACGTAGTCTGGAATTTTCAGAGAGAAGATGGTGGAATAAGAAGCCACTACCTTGGAAACTTGACCTCTGACAGGGGGGCCAACAGTGAGACAGCGCGCTTAATCCTGATCGCATACAACTATCAGGCTGAGAAGCAGAAGGCGTCTGTTGAAGCGGAAGCCAGAGTCCAATCAGAGAGAGAATATACACTCAGAGTGAGCCTTCTCGCGACAATAGTCACAGCGTCGGTCCTAGCCTTGACAGCCTCAGCGATCAAAAAGAAAGGGGAAACCTCAAGACTTCAAACGTGATGTAGGCGACTAGACTTCGGTCACAGAACTTCCAGGCTCGCATTTTGAATTCATGTTTTGTTCTTGAGCCAAACCTTTATTTGTGCTGCTTAAGTCAAGGTAACCAGCCTAAACTTTCTATTTAGATGAGATGGAAGACGGAGCCTAAGATCCATAATGGGAAAGAAGAAAGTAATAAGTGAAGAAGAACTGAAGGAACTAGTCTATCCTGGTCCAAGACAAGTTATCGGATTCGTCTCACAACTGCTGGGCTACGATAGGGTAAGAGTCAAGTGTGCCGACGGTCTTGAGAGGCTCTGCAGAATTAGGGGGAAGATGAAGAGGAGGGTTTGGGTAAGGATGGGCGACGCCGTCCTAGTTGAACCCTGGGACTTCCAGTACAATGAGCGGGGAGATATTCTCTGGCGCTACACCAAAAGTCAAGTCGGCACACTCAGGGAACGCGGCTACCTTCCTGCGCGATAGGGAAAGAGTTTGAGGGAAGTTTTAGAGGATAAAGTACGAGAGAGACTGAGGCTCAGAGAGAGAAGACAGGACTTTGAGAGGCGGATGCGTAAGAAGAGAAGCGAAGAGATGGATGTCCTCGAGGAAGTATTCGACAGACCTACTCTAATGACGATCTATAGCCTCCTCAACAGAGGCTACCTGCAAGACATATTTGGAGTCGTGAAATCAGGGAAAGAGTCCAGAATCTACTGGGGAAAAAGTCCAAGAGGCTACAACCTAGCCATCAAGATCTACCTTACAACCTCCGCTGAATTTCGGAGGGGGATGCAGAAGTATGTTGAGGGAGACCCGAGATTCAAACGTGTAGACAGAAGCACGAGATCCCTCATCTATCTTTGGGCCTTCAAAGAGTATGATAATCTTGGGCTGGCTAGGGAGGCCGGTGTCAGAGTTCCTAGAAGGGTGGCCGTGGAGAAAAACGTCTTGCTAATGGAGTTTATTGGGAAGGATGGGGTGCCAGCTCCTCTTCTGAAGGAGGCCCCTCTCACGAACCCTGACAAAACATTCCAGGAGATACTTGGTGGCATAACAAGACTCTACCAGAAGGCCAGACTTGTCCATGGTGACCTTAGCGAATACAACGTAATGATATGGAGAGATCACCCAGTCATATTTGACTTCGCTCAAGCAGTCAGACTTGACCATCCCATGGCCGACACTTTTTTGAGGCGGGATCTTTCGAACATACGCAGGTACTTCTCAAGGATGGTTGCGGGTGTCCTAGATCTAGACGACCTCTACAGAAAGGTGGTTGCTCAGGTTGCAGAACAAGCTTAACGTCACTATTCCGCAAGATAGGGTTGGGGTTCTCGTAGGCGAGGAAGGTAAGGTCAAAAGGAGTATCGAGAAGACCTTCAAAGTAACCTTGTACATTGACAGTGAGAGTGGAATCGTTGAGATAGCCTCGTCACCTCAAGCAGGTGACGCCGCATCTTTACTGAAGGCTCGTGATGTCGTAACCGCGATAGGAAGAGGTTTCTCTCCCCACAGGGCATTTACACTCAGAGATGAAGACATAATCCTTGACGTTATAGACCTCAGAGAGATCTTTGGCAAGAGTGAAAGTGACATAGTGAGAATCAAGGGGAGAATAATTGGTCGAGAAGGTAAAACCAGAAACATGCTGGAAGAACTTACAAAGACCAATATCTCGATCTACGGATACACGATATCGATAACAGGGGACTACGAGTCTGTCTCAACAGCTAGAGAAGCAGTAATGATGTTGATAGAGGGTAAACAACACTCGACAGTCTACAAGTTCCTAAGACAACGGAGACGCAAAGAGAAAATTAGGAAGATAACCGAACTTTGGGAGCCACCACAAAGGCGAGTATGAAAATACTGCCTCAAATCATCCTGCAGTTGAATTACGGATTTAACATTCGGTGAAACTTCTTGACCAAGATATTTCAGACGGAGTATGGTACGATATCACTTTAGGTGAGGTGAATGGCGACGGCTGAGGAGTTCAGAGAAATAAGTCCATCCGACTTCTTCTACAGGAACAGAGATATCGCAGGTTTCACGAACCCGTCTAGGGCGATATACTCCACAATAAGAGAGCTGGTAGAGAACTCCCTAGATGCATGTGAGGTCCACGGAATACTCCCAGAAATCTACGTGAGAATATCGCCTGAGACGGAGTCGACCTCAGACCCGACCGTCTACAGGATCAGGGTTGAGGATAATGGTTCAGGACTTCCAGCCGAAGTTATTCCCTCAGCATTCGGCCAAGTGCTCTTCGGGTCAAAATACAAGCTCAGGCAGACCCGTGGAACCTTTGGTCTGGGTGGAAAGATGGCTGTGCTCTATGGACAGATAACTACCCATGGACGGACAAGGGTGATATCGAGTGTTGGCACCTCAAAGATGTATGAGTACTTGCTGATGATGGATATTCAGAAGAATAGGCCGATAGTTGTCAAACATAAGGCTCACCGCAACAAGTCTAGGTGGCACGGAACAATTGTGGAGTTCAGCACCGAAGCCGACTACTCAAGGGCAATGGCCAAGATCCTTGAATACTTCAAGCAAACAGCAATAGTCGTCCCATACGCCAACCTAACCTTCGTAGACCCAAGAGGCAGACTCTACAAGTTCGATAGGGCAACAACCCTGATGCCCAAAGCGCCCACCGAAACAGCGCCTCACCCCCACGGGATCGACATTGAGACGCTCAAACGAATGATTGAGGCGACAAATTCCAGGACCACGAGGGACTTCATGAAGCGCCACTTCCAGAGGGTCGGCGAGACTATTGCGAAGAGATTCCTTGAGTTTGCAGACATAGGACCAAAGAAGAACCCGAAGAGGCTGACTCAAGACGAGATTGTGAAGTTGGTCAATGCAATCAAGAATTATGATGGATTTCTCTCGCCTGACGCCAATTGCCTCTCACCTTTGGGGAAGGAACTTCTAAAAACCGGCATCAAGAAGGAACTCAATCCTGAGTTTGTGGCTGTATACCAGAGGAAGCCAGCCGCCTACTCAGGCTTCCCCTTCATAGTTGAGGTAGGCGTCGCATATGGGGGTGACATACCCAAGACAGACGGGATCCTTCTATATCGCTTCGCAAACAGGATACCCCTCCTCTTCGATGAGGCAAGCGACGTCTCCTACAATGTTGTGAATGAAATAATGAATTGGAGGCACTACAAGGTTCTCCCAGACACCCCACTCGGGGTCTTCGTCCACATCTGCAGCCTCAAGATCCCGTACAAGACTGTTGGTAAAGAGTTCATAGCTGACAGACCTGAGGTTGAGCATGAGGTCCTGAACGCTATGAGGGAGGTGGCAAGACATCTAGCCCTCTTTTTATCAAGGAAACACCATATGGAGAGGGAGAGGAAGCGGCTAGATGTCTTCTCAAGATACCTCCCGAAGATAGCTTCCTTCTCAGCCAGACTGGCAAAGAAAGGGAAGGTTCCGGACGTTAAGAGACTTCTAGGAAGTGTTGCAAAATATGTCGAAGAAGGAGAAGCGGAAGGGAGCAGTTAAGGAAAGAAAGGAGAGGGTCATCAGGGCCCTCCAAGAGTTCGGAGGCAAGATCTATGGGCAGATAGTCTCTGGAGAATTCCCATGGACGAAGATGCCCAGCAGATCCATCAAGAACATCTTCTACGACCAGAAGCTCAGGCAGTACGTCCTGGGAAACAGGAGTGTGAAAAGAAGCGCAAGAAACATCAGGCACATAAAGCCCCTGACACAGCTCATCTGGACAGGAATGTTCGTCGACGAATTGACCAGGCAGAGCAAGACAAGCACCTTAAGAGACGTCTTCTACTCTGCCCAAGCCTACGAGATGAGCTTCACAGACCAGCAGGAGAGCGACAACCTCATCACAGATCTCGAAACCGTGGTAGGCTACTCAAGAGAGGACTTCAACGTCTTCCCTGAAGAGCGAAGCGCAATCTTCGGCGACCTCACAATAGAGTACACACTCCCAGGCTACGAAGGGCAGAGACTAAACCTGACATCCCACCCTGACGGTGTGATGATAGGTCCCGCACTCACCAGCTCAGAGTTCATCGACTGCAAAGCTGACAAGGTGATAGCGATAGAGAAGGGCGGGCTCTTCACAAGATTCATTGAGGAGAGGGTTCACACAAAACACAAGGCCGTCCTGATACATACGGCAGGCCAAGCACCCAGGGCCACAAGGAGTTTTCTGAGGAGACTCAACCAGGAGCTTGACCTACCTGTCTACATCTTCACAGACGGTGATCCCTGGGGAATGCATATTGCGATGGTTATAATATCAGGCTCAGCAAACGCAGCGCACCTGCGAGACCTGAACACACCTGACGCGAAGTGGTTCGGCGTATGGGCAACAGATATAGTAGAATATAAGCTTCCAAGCGACAGGTTGACTGAACTCGACGTAAAGAGGCTTTACGAACTGAAGAAAGACCCTAGATACGAAGGCAAACTCTGGAATAGAGAGATTGAGACCTTCATGAAGATCAAGAAGAAGGCTGAACAGGAGGCCTTCAGCAGGTACGGCCTCACGTACATAGTCGATGAGTACCTACCCGCCAAACTTGAGATGGCTGAAGCCGACTAAATCATGAAAGACATTCGATGGAAGTTTAAGGCTACGCTCAAGGCTTGGGTGAAGAACCAGAATTAGCCTCCTCGAATGAGTACCTGAAATTCCAGTGTGGTGCATATATGCCTTCCAGTATCGCGGCCGTGTCTTCAGCAAAGACTATCTCCTCATTTGTGGGGATGACGTAAACCTTCACTCTCGAAGAGGTGCTGCTTATCTCACACTCTGAATCCCCTCTCGCATTGTTGTTCCTTTCTCTATCAACCACTATACCCATCTGTTCGAGCCCTGAACAGATGGCTTCCCTATGTCTTGGAGACCTCTCACCAATACCCGCTGTAAATACGAGTGCATCCAGTCGACCGAGAGCCGCGGCGTAGGCTCCTATGTATTTCTTCAGCCTGTAACATTCTATTTCGAAAGCAAGTTTACAGTCCCTGTCGCCTGAGTCAGCAGCCATGAGTATATCTCTCCTATCCGCATATCTTTCTGTGATTCCTAGGAGCCCACTCCTTCGGTTGAGTGCATCCTCCATCTGCTCCGGTGTTAAGCCCAGTTTCCGCACCAGATACAGTGGGATGGCTGGGTCAAGGTCGCCGCAACGGGTTCCCATCACAGCACCCTCAAGAGGAGTCAAACCCATACTGTGATCGTGCGCCAAACCTTCCTTAACAGCGGTGACGCTGACGCCGTTCCCAATGTGTAGGCTGATCATGTTGACTTGGCTCGGACTCTTTCCCAGAAGCACCGCGGCCCTCCTGCTCACATAGAGGTGTGAGGTCCCGTGGAACCCGTACCGGCGAATCCCAAACTTCTCCCTCCATTCCTTCGGGATTGCATATGTGTGAGCGTGTGGTGGAATCGTTGAGAGAAAGGTTGTATCGAATATGGCGATATGGGGGATGTTAGGCAGAAGCTTCGTCGCAGCTTCTATTCCAAGTAGGTTCGAGGGATTATGCAGCGGAGCAAGTTCACTCCACTTGGCAATCTCATCCCCAACATTATTGTCTATGATCATCGATCTCGTCAGCTTGTTACCTCCATGTACAACCCTGTGACCTACGGCGTCGATTTGTGAGGGGCTGCCCATGGAATGTGACTTCGCCAGGGTTTTGAGAGCCAAGTCAATGGCGGCCTTGTGATCTGGGACTGAAGTAGCCGACTTTAGTCTGGGCACTCCCACAGCCTCATATTCAATGAAGGAGCCTTCAAGTCCAACACGTTCAACAGTACCGTCGGAGAGCTTTTGAGGCTTCTTTGTATCCCAGAGTGAGTACTTGACCGAAGAGCTACCACAGTTGAGTGTTAAGACCTTCAATTTGAACCGGATAAGACTCTTCCAGCATCACCTAGTCAAAGTTTGTGGACTACCGCACCAGATCGGTCAGGGCCAAAGTCTGCTAAGAAAAGCTTTCAGACTCAGCATCTATGTTGCATGAATACTATTGGGGCTCGAAAAGAAACCATGTTAGGCAGCCAGAATGGCTTCAACAAAAGCTTGGTCCCTCACTCATTCAGTATGGCGACCGCTCTAATTGGTGAACCTGTTCCTTCCCTTATCTTCAGAGGCAAGCCTATGTAGATGAAACGTTTCCCAGCAACCTTGTCAAGGTTTGCAAGGTTCTCAGTGTTCAAGATATGTTTCTCCATGCAGACTGTGTGGCCTGGATAGTATCGTGTCTTCATAGCTTGGCTACTGTCTATGCTCGGTGCGTCTGCACCAATATTTACAATACCTTGTTCCCCAAGCCACTTGGCGGCATCCAGGTCTAGGCCTGTGTAATTGTAGAGCCAGTCTTCTGTTCCATACTTCCTGTTATAATGGCCGGTGTATAGTAGTACAGTGTCGCCTCTCTCTATGGCAAGATTGTGTTTGGCGAGGGCGTCCTTGATGTCCTTCAGCGTGACGAACTTGTCTGGAGGAACGTGAGAGACGTCTAGACAAACAGCCTCAGTATAGAACATTTCCAGTGGCAATTGATCTATTGTCTTTCCATCAGGCCTTATGTGAAAGACTGAGTCGACATGGGTTGGGCCATGGTCGCTGAGGAGCATCCCCATGGTTGAGTATGAATGAAACGGATATTCCTTTGGAAAGGTTGACTTTGTCTCCTCATGTGTAGCATGGTACCAGAGAACGGTCTTCAGATGACCTGGGTAGACAGGCATACCTTGATAGATCTCTTGGGAGAGGTCTATTATCTTCACCAAAACGGACGCCTAGGCCCGTGATTCCAGAACAGGGCTATTAAGACTTGCGACTTGGTGTGCCCCCCGGGGCATTGAGGTCGTAGATTGCTTGCAAAGAGAATTCTAGAATTGCGTTTGGTTAATAGATTCGAAAGCCACTCTGATTTCAAAGCGAGAAGCTACCGTTGGGAATGAGACAGAAAACGTTTTTATCGGTTGAGTATTCTAGCATGGAAGGCAAGGTCTGACATGATGAAAACCAAACTGGACACTTTCTTCAATCCAAAGAGCGTTGCAGTAGTTGGAGCCTCAACCACACCTGGCAAACTGGGTTACGTGGCCGTTGAGAACCTGCTCAACATGAGATATCCAGGCAAGATCTATCCAGTCAATCCCAAGGCCAGCGAGATTCAGGGTCTAAAGGCCTATCCTAATGTCAAAGACATCCCAGGACCGGTAGATGTAGGTCTTGTGCTTGTCCCGGCTGAGGCGGTTGTCGGGGTGGTAAGAGACCTCGCTGACAAAGGAGTCAAGCACGCCGTAATAATCGCGGGGGGATTCAGCGAAGTTGACGAAAAGGGCGCAAAGATGCAGCAGGAGCTTGTTGAGGTCAGCAGAAAGTCAGGGATGAGGCTGATCGGTCCAAACACAACCGGAATCGTCAGTATCCCAGGCCGCTTCTCAACAACCTTCTTCAGGGTACAGATTAGACCAGGCCCAGCAGCCTATATTGCCCAGACCGGAAACTTTGCATCTATAACTTTCAGATGGATAATGACGAAGGAACATTTCGGACTGAGCAGAATCATAGGCTTAGGCAACAAGTGTGATGTGGACGACGCCGACGCCTTGGAGTACCTGGAGAACGATCCGGAGACGAAGGTGATAGCTATGTATATTGAGGGGTTGAGAGATGGCAGACATTTCGTGGAAGTGGCTAGCAGAGTCACCAAGAAGAAACCCATCCTGGCTTTGAAGTCTGGGAGAACGCCTGCCGGCTCGATGGCTGCACACTCACATACAGCATCCCTCGCAAGCGACGACGCTATCGTCGACGCCGCATTCAGACAGTCCGGCGTCATACGTGTGAATAACTACATGGACCTCGTGAACTACACGAAGGCCTTCGTCTATCAGCAACCCCCAAGAGGCAATCGTGTAGGAATGGTCACACCCTCAGGAGGTTTAGGGGTCATCGGTGCCGATGCATGCCAGATGCTGGGACTGGAAATCGCAACGTTCGCAGAGGAGACACTAGACAAGTTCAGAAGTGCAAGTCCCTCGTTCATCAAGGTTGGAAATCCCTACGACATCTGGCCTTCAGTCACGCAAGTCGGAACCGACGAAGCCTACAGAATAGCTGTAGAATCTATGTTTGAAGACAAGAATGTGGATGCGATCATCGTCGGCTTCCAGATCACAGAAGGATTCGAGCTGAAGGATCTAGGCTTCATTTCTGCAGCTTCAAGAAGGCATCCTGAGAAACCCGTCATAGCCTATGCAACGAGCGACTGGCGGATGGTTGAGCAGATGCGGGAGACTCTTGAGAAACAGAGCGTTCCTGTTTACTACTCACCGGAGGAGGCTGCTCAGGTGCTGGCTGCCATGTACAAGTATTCACTGGTAAGGGCTTCTTGAGACAGTACCGTAGGCCTGTTTGCAGCAAGTACTTGAGATCCTCAGGGTGCTTCGGAGCTGCCAGCGAACAGTAGATGGCTACCCAAAAGAATGCGATACATATTTTGTTGGATTGCTTTCCCCTAAGATCATGGTCTATTTGCCCAAGACGATGCCTTTAGGATCTATTCTTCTGAGGATCTTCAATTCCCTGTCAGTGGGAACCTCACTCACTCTTACTCTTTCAGGCATGATTAGTTCGAAACCGCAGTTGTTCCTAATCTCTTCAACATCGACGCCCGGATGTACGGAGATCAGGGCCATTCGCTTGGTTTCACTGTCGAACCCATAGACTCCAAGCTGAGTTATCACCCTGTATGGTCCTGTATCTTCCGGTAGCCCCAATTTCTCTCTCTCACCCGGTCCTGTCAAATATCCTGGGGTCGTCATGAAGTCTAGCTTCTTAACAAACCGTTTCTCGTCCTGCTTCATTATGATTATCGTTTTGTGACAAAGGGAACCAACATCGTTTGCTCCGCCACTGCCTGGCAGTCGCACCTTCGGTTTCTCATAGTCACCAATCACTGTAGTATTGATATTGCCGAACATGTCTATCTGAGCCGCTCCCAGAAATCCATAGTCTACGAATCCTGCTTGAGTAGCCGACATTACATCGTGCATGCTTGAGGCCGCTACTCCACGATAGAATGTTCTGGATTCTCCGACGGATATCGGTATGATGGGGGTTTGAGGCCCGATTCCTCCGGCTTCATACATTATGAGTAGATTTGGGGCGTGAGTCTTCTGGGCCAGTATGGTCGCTATTACAGGAAGCCCTGTGCCTACGAATACCGATCTTCCGTCCTCCAACATTCTCGCTGCTATCGAAGCCATAAGTTCAACCTGGGCGTAACCTTTCTTTCTCTTAGCCATCATTCTCACCCCTAGTCTCGACCAACCTTCTCCTCGATCCTCTCCAAGCGCTTCATCTTCCTCCGTCCACCCACAAGCTTCAAGTATTGGTCAAACGAGTCTACAGAATGAACGTACTTCTCAAGATACTCTCTTACTCCATCATCACTCTTGGAGAGCTCGAGCCATTCAGAGATGTGTTCCTCGTCGAAGAAGTATTTGAGGGGCATCTGGCATGGGTGGGCGCCGTAGGGAACTATTACAACAGCATCTACGAGATAGAACGGCACCGTGGTTCTCCAAGGTTCAAGCCTGATCTTTCTGTTAGGGATTATCTTCTCGGTCGTCACAATCAGTCTGCGGGAACAACGTGAAATCTCGAAGTCTTCAATGAGGTTGCCGTCTATCTGTGCGTTGCCATACTTGTCACAGCGGTGGACATGAACGAGTCCCACATCCGGGTTGCATGAAGGGATCAGGGTTAATGGTTTCTTTGTAAATGGGCATCTAACCGTTTTTGCCGAACTTCTCTTGAAGGTGTCTGTTCCAGACAAGGTTCTTGAAGGTATGAATGGGATACCCATCATGCCGGCCAAGAAACGCCATTGGTATCCCGCGTTACTTATCTCAGAAACAACTTTGCATCTCCCCGTCTCTACGGCTCTTCTGGAGGCGTTGGAGAGACCTCTCAGCTCATGCCCGAAAGAGTATGCTACCTCGACTTTGTCTACGCATCCTGAGGCTACTAAGAGATCTATATCGTGGACTGCAGTCTTGCCGGCCATGGTCAAACCGCTTTTTCCCTGCCTGATCAGTTCGTAGACGATAGACATTGAGACGCGAACATGCCCAAATCCGCCAAAAGCTACAAAGTCTCCAGAATTAACAAACCTTGAAACCGCTTCCTTGGCGCTCATCCTCTTGTCTTCGAGCTTTCTTGACTTGTTCTCCAAGACCCATCTCCGATTCTCATCAGGATCTCTGAAACCAACAAGTCTCCCTTGTCCTTCTTCAATGACCTCCAAATGTTTCTCACCTGGGTTTGCGAGATTTCCTACTTCTCACATATTTAAAACGCATGCGACCATTGAAGAATTTAATCTTTAGCGAAGTTCCCTGCAACACACGTCCTTGACCGTTTGTCTCAGTACGTTGTGCAGAATCATGGTGAAATCCATGAGAGGCTGCAACCGTTCACAATGACGATATCATGCTCCTCATGAGTCTCTTGACTGCAACATCTCATCTTTCAGGCTGTTTAGAGAGTCTCCAACTTCATTAATGAAGTCTTAATCTGTAATAGGGGTGTACACAGGCAGTTGGGAATAGGATCCGCTTCACGAAATCCCCCCGGCCAGGAGATGAAGGGCTGAGTTACCGCAAGTTATGATTGTCGATTCAAGGGAGGCGTGTTTTGCGAAGTTGGCTTAGAATTCGAGGGATATTCCTAGAGGGTTATGACTTGTAGCAAGACCTTCTGAAGAGTCGAACGGCGGCTACTGAAACAGAGACTCCAAGCTCATGTCTCAGGCGGCTTTTACTGGAAAGACTATTACGTTTCCTTCCTTGTCTTTTACCGCCCTGATCTTCAGTTTCCTCGGAGGCTTCTGTAAGCTCCTTTTCCAGATCGCCTCATTGATGCCGCCGCTAATCTTGAAATCCTCAACTTTCATGTTTCTCTTTACAAAGTCCTTCAGGATCTTCACTGTTTTCTTAGCCCTCTTCTTTCTGGGTGTGGCCCAAGCGTCTCTGAGGTTGACTGTGAAGAATTTCTCCTCGACAATCTCTATCTCTTCCTCAGCCTCTTCAGCCTCGACTGGTTCCTCAACTTCTTCAGCTGCCTCTGGAGGTTCAACCTCCGCCTTCTCTTCAGGAAGTTCTGATTCAGGTTTGGTTGTCTCTTCTGACATCTTGGTTCATTCCTAGAGTTTCAGCTTGGTCCTTCGCCAGTGCCTTCTCTTGGGAGTCGACCTCACCCTCCCCATAGTCTTGGCAACCACCCATGTGGGGACTGGCCTACTCATCTTGTGGGCTCTGCCAAGCCTCTTCTTCTTCGCAGTCGGCTTGTTCCTGGCCATTCTTAGATCCTCCTTATCTTAATGTCTCTCTTCTGGCTTTGGAGGCGCCTTAGGGTTTCTTTCAATTGGTCATCACTGAGTGGAACTCTGAGTCTTCCGGATTGCGCGAGCTGGATCAGTTGGAGTTCAAGTTGCTCCGCGAACTCTGGCCTGACCATCTTTATGTTTGTCAGCCTCTGCCTTGCCTCGGGTGTCAGGATCACCCTCAACAGACTCTGCTTCTGGGCATCGAGCTCCTTCTGAACCCTCTCGGCCCTCTGCTCTTCAGCCATCGCGCGTTGAAGCTCAGAGACTTTCCTCCTACGGATCATTTCAAGTTCTTCGTCGCCCAACTCTTCAGTACTCATTTCTTCCCCCCTTCACCCACACCCTTGAGTTCCTTGAGTATTTCTGTCGAGACCTTGTTAAGTAGGCTCACACCTTCACTTGTAAGCTTCCGCCCTTTCTTCTCAACCTTTGAGACGAACTTTGCTTTCTCCAGCTGTTGGAGTGGTTCCCTGATTGAGGAGCCTCCGCCAGGTCTTGCGTGCTCGCGGCTGGTCCCACGCCTCTTCCTCCCACCGTAAGCACCCGTCAACCTAGAGACTCCAACCGGCCCGTGGGTGTACAGTTTGAGTAGGATCGAGGCACACCTTGTATACCACCAGTCTGGATCCTGAGGAGGGAACTCCGTATGTGAACCGGTCTTGGCAGTGAGGGACCATGTTGGGGGGGTAACCTCTCCAACATTCTCCCTGAGGTATGACGCCAGCTTCTTGATCAATAGGTCTGCTGGGACTTCATATGGTGTAGGCAAGTATTCAGGGCGCTCCTGCTAGATCTATGCGTGAATTTACAGGCCTAACCACTAGGTCCAATTGCATAATATAAGTCTTCATTAGGACTTACGGATTTATAGAACTGCCCATTATCATTCCCTCACCAGTTTGCTCCGAGGAATATGCTGGGGGTTACGAGTATCAGCGGAAGTCGACGAGTCAAGTCCGGTCTGATCGATGAGATGTCCTTGGGCCTCTTTCTGGACTATTATGAATTGACTATGGCTAAGGCCGACCTCGACCACGGGAATCTTGGGACGATCACGGAGAACTACTATATCAGGAGAATACCTCAAGGCCAATATCTTGTTTCAGCTGGACTGGAACAGGTCATCCACTTCATCAAGAACTTCAGGGTCACCGCGGAAGATGTTGAGTGGCTGAGGGCCACCAGCGGGAGAGACTTCGACGACAGGTTTCTTGAGTATCTCTTGAACTTCAACTTCAAGGGAGACGTATATGCAGTTCCAGAGGGCACGGTAGTCTTTCCAAACGAGCCGATAATCAACATCTCGGGTCCTTCCCCTGATGTCCAACTCTTCGAGACCTACATCCTGAATGTGATGAACTTTGAGACGCTGGTGGCCACAAAAGCATCCAGGATGGTCGGAGCTGCTCAAGGAAGGGATGTTGTAGACTTCGGGGCGAGGAGGGGCCATGGGAGGGACGCGGCGATTCTTGGCGCCAGGGCTTCCTTCATCGGAGGGGCCACGGGAACGTCTCTTGTTGCGGCTGGCAGAATATGGGGGATACCTTACGTAGGCACGATGGCGCACAAATTCATTCAGGACAGGAAGACTGAACTTGAGGCCTTTCGGGAGTATGCTGAATCCTTCCCCCACAACGCGATACTGCTCATAGACACTTATGATACTTTGGAGGGGGCTAGAAACGCATGCATAGTCGGCAGGGAACTCAGAGAGAGGGGTTTTGAGTTGAAGGGGGTCAGGCTTGACAGCGGCGACCTTCTTGAATTGAGCAGGAAGGTTAGGGCCATTCTAGATGAAGGGGGGCTAACTACTACCAAGATCTTTGCAAGCAGCGACTTGGATGAGTACGTGATAGATGGGCTAGTCAGGGTCGGGGCTCCAATAGACGGTTTTGGGGTGGGTACAAGGTTGATCACAGGTGCAAACTATAACCCTCTGACAGGGAAAGGCGGGGTCTCAGCCCTAAATGGGATTTACAAGCTCTCTGAGAGGGTTGAGGGGAACGTGGCGGTTCCCAAGATGAAGACGACAGACGATTTTGAGAAGTCGACCCTGCCGGGGAGAAAACAGGTCTACAGACACTTACATTCCGGAGAGTTTGTTGAGGACATGGTGACCCTGTGGGGTGAGAGGCCAGATTCAGGGTCTGGCTGGCATCAACTCTTGATACCCATCATGGTGAAGGGGGAACTGGTCTACGACTTCCCACAGGTCAAGGAGATAAGGGAGTATGCGGCTGAACAGTTGAGAATACTTCCTGAGAAATACAAGAAACTCGACCAGGCTGAGGAGTACCCCGTCAGGATAAGTTTCCGGATAAAGGATTTGAGGGAGAGGCTATGGTCACAGTACACAGGAAAGAAGGCGTAAGTCCCTAAGGAAGAGTTCTTGACTGACAGGTTTATCGAAGCCGTATCTCAGCCTTTTCCCAATCTCTTCGCTCTCTTGGCCTTGTAGAGGGTGAATGTTCTTCCTCTGACATCTATTAAGGAGGCCTCTGCGGCTGAGGCGACCGACTTTGAGATCTCCATCACGTCTTGAGTCCCCGAGACACTCTTCTGAACCTTCACCTTGACCAGCCTATCCGCTTCGAGTTGTCTGTTCAGTTGATCGATGAAGGCGCCTGTCACTCCGCTCTTGCCTATCCAGATCTTCGGTTTGGTTACAGAGGACCGCCTGCTGAGCCTGTGAAGCCTCTTCTTCTCTGAAGCTTCTCTCTGCTCATTGGATAACGTTTGATCGTTCCGCACCTCAGACAAGTCACCACCACCCTTCCATCTCCATCTGATCGGACCCTAAATTTTGAGTTTACCCCTGCAATGAGGAATGACCCGCACCGCCTGCAGAAACGCATCTTCAGGCGGGCTGGCATCCTGACTTGGCATTTCATCCCAATCTTCCTTGCAAGCTCTACGTAACGGTCGGAGAGGAGAGGGCTCTCTTGGAAGTGTTCTTCAGCCAGATCAAAGAGTTTCTCAATCCTCTCTCTGGCAATCTCCTTATATTGAGTGTTTCGATGCCTCATAGGGTTCTACTTTATATTATCATCGCTGAATGGTTAAGTTTTTGAGTGGCCCTTCTTGCTGACGGTGATTCTTGCCGAGTCCTCGCTGGAGCTAGTCCCGAAGGAGATAGTTGGCCACCCCTCAATTAGGCTGGACGCGAGAAGGCGACGTAAGAGGCCCGAGCAACTCCTCCTCGACAGGTCATACCATCATAGAGCCATGGTTGGGCTTCCAGACTCCGAGAGGAGAGGTAGGCCAGACATCATACATATTACGTTGCTGACTTCTCTCGGTTCCCCCCTCAACCTTACTGGACATCTGATGTTATACGTCCACACAGTGGGTGATCATGTTGTCAGCGTCTCACCAAGACTGAGAATACCGAGAAATAGCGAGAGGTTCAAGGGGTTGATGGAGCAGCTCTTTGAGTCTCAGCGTGTTCCACCGACAGGCGAACCCCTCTTGGAGATTCGAAAGATGGACCTGTGTGGATTGCTGGAGACGATAGACCCGACGTACACAGTTGGGTTTACAGTCCAGGGGGAAGATAGAAGACTCCAAGATCTAGCGATGTCTCTAGCAAGGGAAAAGAGGCCGGTCGCCATGATTGGAGGGTTCCCCAGAGGACGCTTCTCTAAGGAGACGATAAGCTTGACAGATGAAGTTGCCAGAATCTATCCCGTTGGGCTTGAGACTTGGACTGTAGCCGCGTGGCTAATCTTTGCTTATGAACAGGCCTTGGGTCTAAACCAGGGTCTTGCCAAGACTCCATAACGCAATGATGCATCTACCGCTGCGAAGTCACTACCTCTATATGTGAGGTGTTGAGACATTGTTGTCAGCCTGACTCGCCCGGTGGCCCCCCTTGTCTAACAATGACCTTGAACTCTGGAAGCGACGCAGACTACTGGAGATGCAGAAGCGACTATTGGCTAAGAAGACTGAGGAAGAGAAGGAAAGGGTCGATGAAGAGGTACCCCAGAAGGAGAAGGTTGAGGCTAGGGAGGTCCTCAAGAGAATATTTGTTGGGAGGGCCATGGAGGTGTGGGACCTAGCCTGCAGGCAGTATCCAGACATAATGAAGAGGCTTGAGGCGGGCCTCACACGTATGGTACTCAGTGGGGAGATCACTGAACCGCTGGATGAGGGACAGCTCCTCTATGTCTTGAGGACGATGGGTCTCAACATAAGGTTTGACGTAAAGATCCGGATCTTGGAAGATGGCAGATTCAAGACTATATCTGAGAAACTTAAGGAAGAGTGACTTAACGGAGCCAAGCTGCATACAACCTGGAAACACTCCGAGAATCGAGTTTTCCAGTAACGGGAGATAATTGAGAAGACTCATGGATCCGTTGTCGCATTACATGTTCGCTTGGTTGATCGGGAGAAGGCTTCGGCTTGAGGCTGGATACTTGAAGGTCTTCTTGATTCTTGCTTTGATTCCTGATTTTGATGTGGCCTCCGTAGTCTTTGGGTATCAGGCAGCAAGAGAATTTCATGGAACCTTGACGCACACGTTCTTCATAGCTTTCCTCCTCGCGACGGTGGCTACGGCAGGTCTCGCTAGGATTTTCAGAACAGGTTTTCTCCAGACATTCAAATATGGCGTGTTGGGGGTTGCTACACACTTCCTTTTAGACTTCTTCAATCTCAGTACCTATTCGAACAAGGGCCAAGGACGTTTTCTCTGGCCAATCTATCAAGACACCCTCTATCTGGGGATGATTCTAGGCATCCCGCTAGAATACTCTACCGCGATCTGCTTTGCCATCTTCATATCCATGGTCTTCGCTGTTTGCTATTACTGGAGGAAGGGTGAGCCCCCATGGAACGTCTGGTTCCCAAAATGATCTCGCCTATGCCAAGGTCCCCCTTAAGGTTTTTAGCATCCTTGAGAGACTACTGTCTACATGAACCTGAGATCTATAACCTCGGGCTTCAACATTGCGCGAGAGAACAACGACGCAGCGGTCAAGAGAGCCTCTGAACTGATCTCGGAAGCGAGGAAGGCTTTCGAAGACAGGTATCCCAATATTAGAACTACCAGATTCTGTTCTCAGCCCCTGATCGAGGTCGACGGCCTCCAACCTGAAGGTGTAGCCCACTTAGTTAAAGAGATAGACCGACTCTGCAAGAGGTGGGGAATAGGCTGGTTCTGCACACCCATTGGGGAGTGCTATGAGGGTGAACATTTCGAGTTTGTCAAGAAAGTCCCAGAGGTAATGCGTGGTTCGAATATCTCGTTCTCAAACGTCATAGTCACCCAGGGCAGAAGGGTTAGTCTTGAAGCTGTAAATGAGTGCGCAAGACAGGTCAAGAAGATCTCTAGGACAAGCAGGAATGGCTTCGACAACTTCAGATTCTGTGTGAGTGCGAACGCGAAGCCTAACGGGTCATTCTTCCCATACTCATGGCACAGGGGCGAAGACGGATTCTCAATAGGACTTGAGACGGTTGACCTGATACTCAAGAACGTGAGCAGGGAATGTGACCTTTCAGAGACCAGACGAGGAATCATCGAGGCTCTCTCAAGAGAATTTGAGGAGATAGATAGGGTCGCTAAGGATATTGAGGACAAGACTGGGCTGAAGTACCATGGTCTGGATTTATCGTTGGCTCCATACCCAACCAGTAACCAGTCTATCGCAAGGGCGGTTCAGAGGCTCGGTGTCGAGAGGTTCGGAGCAAACGGAACACTCTTCCTAACCGCGTACTTGACCAACATTCTGAAGCACTTGGAAGAGATGCTTCCTATTCGCACGGTAGGCTTCAAGGGCGTCATGTACCCAGTATTGGAGGATAGGTTCCTGGCCGAGAGCAACGACAGGGGGATGCTTAGCATGGAGAGCCTGCTGCTGTACTCTGCGGTATGCGGCTGTGGCCCTGACATGATACCTCTTCCAGGAGATGTCTCTGAGAAAGAGATCGCCTCTATCATACTCGATATGTCTTCTCTAGCCTTGCTCTTGGACAAACCTCTGATGTCAAGGCTCGTCTTAATCCCAAACAAGAAAGGGGGCAGGAGAACAGATTTCAATTATCACTTCTTGAGCAACACCAAAGTCATGGATTCAAGAAACCTCTCTCTAACAGGAAGACTACTTCGAAAAAACATCAACCTTGAATTCCTCTGATTATGCCAACCATACTATTCAAGTCTTCATGAGGGAGTCAGTCCACGATGTTCTCTCACCTAGTCGGCTCATTCTGTATCTTGTCTGCAGAGAGTAACTTTTGAAGGCTCCAGAATGATTAGTCCCCTCATTCATGAAGTAGAGGTTCTACATCAGCAGGTGATGCAAGAAGGTTTTGACAACTCCAGGCGCAGAGAGTTTTGGCATCTCGTACATCGGGCTAAGATCCAATATGATAAAATTCCCTCTCCGTTGGCTGAGATGCTTGGTGACCTCCGTCACCTGATGATTGAGAATCGCAGATGGAATCTTACCAGAGCCGTTCTTGTCTGGTTCGTTATTCCTTTCTTCTTGGCGCTTCTCGGGGTTTCTTGGTGGTTCCTCAACGATAGATTCGGCGGAATCTATTCAGTTGGTGAAACAGTCTCTTGGGATTACCTTGTTGCAGGAGGCGGGATGGGGAGGCTACTCGTTTGGGGCGTAGGATGGGGGGTACTCACGGACCGATCTCATACGTTGACTCATGTTCTTGTGGGCCGACTTCTCGGCATCAGGTTTCGGTCGATGTTTTCTTCCGGTTGGCTTCCTCAAACCTTTCCCGTCATTCTCGAAATGGATTATGCAACATACTTAGGAGCAGGTTCAGCTCGTCGACAAATCATGCATATCTCAGGGACGGTGGTGCCGTTTATCGTAGTCCTAGTTTGGTTTGTCGCAACTGATGCCTGGTTCAGCATGGTACTTCCTCCGCTCATTCTGGCTTTCTTCCTGATCGTGGTTAGGAAAGGTTACGCAAATGACATCAAATACTTCATACGGGAGCGCTTGTATTCAACAAGACATCGACAACTCATGCGCGCACCATGACGGAGTGGATGTTCCATAACAGCTAATTCATGTGCGTCTATCTTCTTGTGGTGAAGAGCCACTCCATCAGTCCAGTCCCTCTCTTACCCAGTTCCTTGCATTCGTGAACAGCCAGCGCGCGCTCACATCATGTTTCGCGGTACTCCGAAGAAGCGGCCCACCCTCACCCTGAGGGACAGGGATCTGTTGAGACTGGCTGGGACAGGTCTTGAGATTGAGCGGGTCTTGGGCGGCCCACAGGACATCGAGTGGTGCATGCAAGGTGATAGACTTGCCATTCTCCAGGCTTGACCAATAACAACATTAGGAGCAAACGCGGGCTAACGAAGGAGACTGAAAAGTAAGCTGATATTCGAGGCAGAGATCGAATAGATGACTAGTGCTTCTGCTCTTCCGATAAAGACTCGCAGCAAGTCGAAGCGCGTGAGCATCTGTTCGTTGCTGCTTATTGAGCGATTTCCAGACTGGTAGGCATAATCAGTTCAACCTACATCGCATCAGTCCTGCTATTTTCATGACCCGGCCTCAGCTCCTGTCCCTTGGGCTTCGACTGGTGAGGCGTCGCAGACATCATAATGTGTAGAAGCCTTGGAGGTCAGGTGGGCCTCGATTCTGTCCGAGGAAAGAAGTGCCTTTGGAACAGGGTATCAAGAGGTATCGTGATCACCTGCAGAAGACTCACTTCGAGAGAACGGTTAACAAGGCCTACGCTATGACAAGATAGGCCCAAATAGATGGCTAAAGATAACTGAGAAATATGTCATACGCGCGCGCTTCTTTTTTCCTCTCGAACCTATCTCTCGCGCTGATAGGCGTCTAGGTTTTCTACTCCTAACCCTGTAATGAGAATTGTAGAGAGACTCAAAGTTTGGTGCGGCCGCCGGGATTTGAATTCCCGGGTCGCTTAGGAGCGACCTCCCGGGTCACCGGCGGTCTGCGTACTGTTGGCAGGCCGATGTCTTAGACCAAGCTGGACTACGGCCGCTCAAGATGGTCCTTTCACATGTGCACATAAAGATGTGGTGAAGAGTATATTAGCGTGAGGGGGATATCAATTGAATGCTTGGAACCGTACGCTTCTGGTCCCGCAACTTGAGTATAAAATCAATGTATGGCAGGGTTACTGTTATAGGCCCCGTCGCGAACACTGGTTCGCCTTCACTCATAGATTGACCATGCGTCGCTTGGTTCAGTCTTTGAACTTCTTCTCTCCAGCCCTGACTTCCACTTCAAGCCAGTTCTCCCTTGGGGGGAATGGGCAGCTGTAGTCTTCACTATACGCGCAGTAGGGATTGTAGGCCCTGTTGAAGTCTACGAGCCAGAGGCCGTCTTCTGTCTCCTCTATCTCTAGATATCTTGCGGCCCCATAGGACTCTTTGCCTGATGTGGCGTCCCTGAACGGGATGAATAGTGACTCCCTCTCACCCTCATGGTGGTGTTCATGCGTAGCCTTGTATGTCTGGAGGGTCTGTGTCTCGCCTTCTATGTTGAACCGGATGTAGCCGACTTTTAAGTATTCTCGCTCTTCACCCGTGCTGGTCATCATACTGACTGTTGCGGGATTGGGGTATCTGTTGAGTCTGCAGACAAATCTGTAGTCTGGGTTGACTTGAAAGTAGTTGAGGCCTTTGAAATCCTTCCTCACATTCTCTGGAATAGGCGACTGTGGATGAAGTTTGAAGAGACGATCTTTCTCTTTGCGTTGTTGAAGGAACATCTCAACCTCTTGTTCACTCATCTTCCCCACAGGCTCGCAGCCCTATCCACCTTGGAGCGAAGCTCCACAGCTATCACAGAAATTTGTTTCAGTCTCGTTTTCGGCGCCGCAGTTGGGGCAGCTGGTTTCTGAACCCATATCTCATCAACCGATTCATTTTTGAACTTTGCACGGTTAAGTCTTACTCAGCAAAATTGAATTCTGGAGACAGGTTCTGCAGTGAATCTCGACAAGACATGCAGTTGAGTTTCCTGTTGGAAGTGTTTCGGGAGATGGTGCCGAGGGCCGGAATTTCACAGACGAGTAGTCTGCTTTGAACCAGCGACAGCCCGGTCTTCAGCTTCACCCGCATCTTGCGTCGGGTGCTCTCCCTAGTCTCCATAAGGATGGATCAGGCTGAGCTACCTCGGCACACCTGTACAGCAATACAAGGATTGACTTAAGATTTTCCCAGTAGCTCGGCAGCTTGAAAACAGGTTCTGAATATGAGTGAGCGGCTAGAGTCCTGGCTGCAAATGTACTTGAATCGCTAAGAAGTGGGCGATTATTGTGTCGAAGTGATAAATGTGGATGTAATTCTCAGTTTGTCTTCTCTGGGATTCGGTATTTCTTCACTGCCTCATCGTAGAGATTTCTACCGTGGGTGTCTATAGCCACCATGCAAGGGAAATTCTCCACATACAACTCTCTAATGGCTTCTGGCCCTAGGTCCTCATATGCGATCACCCTTGAACTCTTGATGGACTTGGCAAGGAGAACCCCTGCTCCACCAGTAGCAGCAAAATAGACCGATTTGTTTTTCACGATGGCATCTATGACCTCTCTGCTGCGTTGACCTTTGCCGATCATTCCCTTGATTCCCGCGTCCAATAGTATGGGCGTATAAGGGTCCATGCGCCCGCTGGTGGTAGGTCCAGCAGATCCAATAGCCATTCCAAGCTTCTCTGGTGTGGGTCCAACGTAGTAGATCACTTGGCCCCTAGCGTCAAAGGGCAAGTTCTTGCCTTCCTTGATTAGTTGGACCAGTATTTTATGCGCAGCATCTCTTGCTGTGTAGATCTTGCCGTTAAGAAGGACTTTGTCACCGGCTTCTAGTTTTTCTAAATAATGATCCCTCAGGGGCGTATGAAGAATAACCTGTTTAGTCAGATCGTTTCCCCTCTCAAATGATTGCTGTCTTGTGCCTTTGTGCATGGCATTGAAGGTTGACTGCGACAGGCATACTGGCGATGTGGCATGGCATCGTCAGGATATGAACCGCCAAAGCTGTTGTCCTGCCACCTAGGCCCATAGGGCCTATCCCGAGTTTGTTAATCCTAACTAAGAGTTCTTCTTCAACAACATTCCATCTTGGATTAGGGTTCTTCACGTTGAGCGGTCTTAGAAGAGCCTTCTTTGACAGGTATGCACATTGCTCAAAATTGCCTCCGATGCCTACACCGACCACGATGGGAGGGCATGACATTCCGCCAGACCTCTTAACACGATCTACGACAAAATCTTTAACACTCTCAATGCCATCAGCGGGTTTCATCATCCTGACTTCACTCATGTTCTCTGAACCAGCACCCTTTGGCACCACCGTTACCTTGACAAAATCCCCTGGGACGATATCTGTATGGATGATGGCGGGCGTATTATCATCCGTATTCTTTCGGTCAAAGACCGGGTCATAAACCATTGATTTTCTTAAGTAACCGTCGCGGTAGCCCTGCCTGACACCTTCATTGACTGCCTCGACAAAGTCCCCTCCGACAATATGTACGTCCTGTCCCAACTCAACAAGAACAACAGCTACCCCTGTGTCTTGGCACATAGGCATTTGCTCTTCAGCAGCCAATCGAGCATTTACAAGGATCTGCTCCAAAATCTCCTTGCCGATTGGAGAATCTTCTTTTCTAGCAAATTCTTCAATCTTTTCTGCGACGTCTTTGTTAAGATAGTTATTGGCATCTATGCACAGCCTCCTAACCAAGGACACAATTTGGGAAACGTTGACTTCCCTCACGATGAATACCACTCTTCTAGGCTCATTGGCTCTTCTCGATGCGCGCTAACTCAATCCAGATGATAAAGCTATCTGGCAATATACAATTTGGGACCTAGAGGGATTCGATTCCCCTAAGTATGATCAAGTTGGAAGAACAAGGGAGGGCCTATTCCAACTCAAAAAACCTATTTAGCCCCTCCATCATCTCTTTGCCTCTTGTTGGGCCGGTAGTTCAGTTTGGTATGCTGAAAAGGCCAACGAACGCCCGCTTGGCATAGCAACTGATCCGAAATGCGGGAGGTCGCGGGTTCAAATCCCGCCCGGTCCACCATTTCAACAAGAGATTCAAGATTGTGTCCGCCGTTGATCTTGACTTTCTTAGAGGCTGTATCGACCAATCATATGTTAGGTTTCCTTGCCTAGTTTGCTCTGCCTAGAACTGTATATGATGATGAAGCACATTGTATGTCCGCAACATAGACATATGATCGAAATGCTTAACTGGCCAACTTCAGATTTAGTGTACAATTGGGAACGATTCGTGAATCTCCCAAGGTTTTCTAGAGTGGTTAACAGAGCCTATGCGTCCAAGCTGCTCTTTCTGCTAATTCTCTTGGCACCAGTGTCGTGTTACCTTATGACGGATTGTGTGAAGGCACCCCCAGCCGGTGAGATAATATGGAGTCATGTAGATAATCCAAGTGACGATGAGGATGAGGCTGCCGGGGTTGCAGTTGACAGTACAGGTGTATACATAGTTGGCTATTATCGTTCAACATTGAGTACAAGTGATTTCATCTGGAGGATCGAGAAGAGAAACCTAACAGATGGCTCAGTAATATGGACACAGACTAGTAACCCGAGTGCAGAATTCGATGGTGCTTATGCCGTTGCTGTTGACAGTTCAGGCTTATACGTTATCGGCTCCGACAGCTCGCCAGGTAATTCTGAGTGGAGGATTGAGAAAAGGAGTCTCTCAACCGGTGCGCTCATTCCAACCTTCGGGACTGATGGAGTCGTAGCAAACAACCCGAGCGCATTGGATGATGGGCCCTCCAGGGTTGCTGTTGATGCTTCTGGCATCTATGTAGTCGGTTTCGATGAATCTCCAGGCAATTGGGAAGGAAGAGTTGAGAAGAGAAATCTGACCGACGGCTCACTAATATGGACACAGACAATCAATCCAAGCGATGGATACGATTCTGCTACCGACGTTGCTGTTGACAGCTCAGGCGTCTACATAGTCGGTTACGATGAATCGATAGGTAATTCTGAGTGGAGGATTGAGAAAAGGAGTCTCTCAACCGGTGCGCTCATTCCAACCTTCGGGACTGATGGAGCCGTAGCAAACGACCTGAGCGATGGAAGCGATTCCGCGTTCGGGGTTGCAGTTGACAGCACAGGCATATATGTGGTCGGTAGAGACTATTCGCCGGCTAATCCTGCCTTCAGGACTGAGAAGAGGAGCCTAACAGATGGTTCACTCGTATGGGGATACACGAGTAACCCAAGCACGGGAACAGATCTTGCTGGTGATGTTGCAGTTGACAGTACGGGAGTATACATTATCGGCTGGGACGAGTCTCCAGGCAATTATGAGTGGAGAATTGAGAGGAGGAGCTTGACAGATGGTTCACTCACATGGGAAGAAACGAGTAATCCAAGCAGTGGCGACGACTATGCTAATGAGATCTCTGTCGATGTTTCGGGCATCTACGTAGTTGGCACCGACAGAACCCCGGGCAATGATGAGTGGAGGATTGAGAAACGAGAACCAAGCCGTCCTGCAAGCAGACTTGCATTGACTGTTTACCCCTCATCTGTAATGGCAGGTTCCTGGACTAGCAAGTACACTGTTCAGAGACGGGATTACTATGGCAACCCAGTGACCTTAGGCTCCACCCTCGTATACCTCACAACAACCTCAGCCGGTGCAGGAAGGAAGTTTGCCGAGACCTCAGGAGGAGCTCCTGTTACCTCCGTGACAATCCCTGATGGCAGCAGCACTAGAGACTTCTTCTACTATGATGACATGGCTGGATCATGCACCATAGCAGTCACATCCTCTGATCTCGCAGGCGATGGAAAACCGTTAACGATTACCTCACGTTCTGGATGCATCATAGCAACAGCTGCTTACGGAAGCGAGATGACTCCCGAAGTATCCTACATGAGGCATGTTAGGGACGAAAAAATAGGGTCAAATCAGGCGGGAAGGTACCTCGTTAATGACTGGAATCTTTTCTACTACTCATGGTCACCACCGATTGCTGAGCTGCTAGCAGGCTCAAGGGAACTACAGTACACATTCAGGATCCTACTTCTGCCAGTCATTGCAGTAGTTCACTCAACAGCATTCATCTATGATGTAACAATGTCTATCAACACAGAATTCGCATCTGTGGCGGCGTTTCTGTTTGCAGGAGTCTCTTCGATAGCAATCTACATCTTGACACCATTGTTCATATGTCGATCTATTTGTAGGAAACGATCGAAGTCACATCTCAATCCGCAATGAACAAGTGGTATGGCTTGGACAAAGATCTAGTAGGCCGAATGCCCTCATGCATCTATTGATGTCTACTGAATATTCTATGCACAAGTTCGAATCCTCATGGGCTCGAACCCTTGTGAATTCTGAAACCATTTTCAGTGCCAATAACGTGCCGGACTGTCAGACGAGATCGGTTTTTACACGCGCTTTACCGTAGGGTGCGTCAGCCACCGCTAGACATCTATCGAGCAACCGTTAGAAACTCGATGCAGGTTCGAATCCATGTCGGTATGAACCTGCGTGAATTTTGTACCCAATTCTAGAACCGAAAACGTTGCGGATCTTGCCCGGTTCATTAACTACAGCCATGTCGAGCTGATCTTAAGCTTGTTTTCAGCTCTAATTCCGCTCTCCTTCAGCTGTAAATCTGCTTGGTTGACAGTTCTAAACGATAGTTTAAAGCTATCCCGGTCCACCATGTTATCGCGCCATCGCCCCAGAGACGAGCACAATATTCGCATCGGTTCTTAGCTCAGTCCAGCTCATGAAAGTGTTTTACCTGTAGACATGAGTAACAATATCTTCTTGGATGAGAACATAGGGCGGTTGAAGCACAATAGCGTCGGCTGTTTCTTTTGTGAGCTGTTAGGTTACGTACCCTCTTTCGCCTTCTAGTTGGTAAGAAAGGCGTTAAGGAGAAAAGGATAAAAGATCATATGGATAAATTACAAAACAGATGAGAAATGGCCGGGATCAGGTTACAGCTGAAAGACGAACTCGAAAGGAGGTTTCGAGAAGCCGCCATGAGACGATTCGGCTTTGGCAGAGGCGCTTTGAGCCGGGCTGCGGAGCAGGCTGTAGAAGCTTGGTTGAGCACTACTACTGGGACTGTTCAGTTCGAAGGGGATCCAGTCCAAGCCATAAAGGGGATCTTGTCCGGACTTGACCTGGATGCAGTCGAGCTGCAACATTCCATTGGGAAGCTATGGGCTGCAAAGGTCATCGGCAATGCTCCTCGTTGATACAAACATATTCTTGGAAGTGATGCTTGGGCAACTTGAACAAGAGTCATGCGCCACTTTCCTTCGTGAGTTGAGAGACGGCGGGAGAAAAGGCGCAGTCACAGATTTCACTATCTACTCCATAATGGTAACCCTAGAATGGGCTGGAAAGCTACCAGAACTCAAGACATTCCTTCCATCTCTATCCGCGTATAGAGGGTTGACTCTACACCCTACCTCATTAGAGGAGAAGTTAAACGCCGTTGAGCTTGTAATCGAAGGTAAGTTTGACCTTGACGACGCACTTCAATATGTTAGCGCAAGAACCCTTAAGTCAGAGGGGATCGTCTCCCTCGACAGACATTTCGATGGACACCCGATTCCGAGGATTGAACCTGCAAGCCTGAGCACAGTGAAGTAGAGGGAGACTAACCCACCTTGGAAAAAACTGCCTACTAATCATACATCGCAAGTCCCCCCGACCTTTCAGGCTTCGTCATCAAATTCGTTTAGCAACTTGTCTTGGACTTGTTTGTCAAAACAATCTTATTCAGAATCAAATTGGAGATGTATCTGCTTTCAAATCCAATTGATGCGAGTTAACAAGGCTAGTTCCGATCTAAGTGCACTAGAATCCAACTTCGATAGACTATGTTTGATGCGGGCATAGTAGGATGTTTTAGTGACGATATGAGTGGAGAGGCTGTACTCGGAGGTTGCGGGTTCAAATCCCGCCGGTCCACTCAATTCTTCATCCGAACCTTTTCTACCGGGACTCCTCTAAGGAGCCCGAACTCGATCTTGGGGGAGTGTCACCGTTGTGGGCTTGCAGAACATCCTAAACTAGAAACTGTAGCAGACGACCCAGCCAATCGAAAGGCTTAACTCAACTAGGATCAGATAAACCAGCTTAATTGGGAGCAATTCAGGCTTCCAAGGCTTGTCAAGTTGACTAACAAAAGTCATGTTCTTAGATTCCTCCTAGTGTCGGTTCTACGCGCGCGTGTAAGCTACCTCACAGCAAGCGCACCAACTCCATCCTCTGGAGCCTTCTACAAGAAGTGATCAGAATATGAATAGTTCTCTGAAGATTGGTGATGTCTCCGGTCTTGTTAGGGGATTTGTGGCTGGCATGGTGTTGTATTACGCGCGCGTTTATTCTCCACTTAGCAGTCTGAGTTAATGATGGAGGTGATAAGCTCTGTCTGGCCTAGAGCGCCTTAAGGAGTTGCAGGAGAGAGCTGTTGGATATTTTTGTACCCGACCGAGCAACTTTCCAGTTGGAAGACCTTACAACTGTTGCGAGAGCATTCTGCTAGCCCTGAAGGATCTCCTTGGAGTAGGTTCTGACATTATTCCCAAGATCGGTACAGGAATAGGTGCGGGCGTCAGTCTTAATGGGCATCTTTGCGGCGCTATCTCAAGTGTCGCCCTAGCAATAGGCATGATGTACGGTAGAATGAGCCCTGAAGAAGATCCAAAACCGACATGGGATATGGTTGACAGATACGTAGGGCAATTCAGTAACAGATTTGGTTCTGTCAATTGTAGGGAACTGACCGGTCTTGATTTGAAGACTCCAGAAGGAATGAAAGAATACTATGCACGTGTTCACGATTATTCATGTGCCGACAGGATCAGATTTGCAGTTGAGAAAACCCTAGAACTGTTGCCATAACCGTTCCGGGGAGCCTAGTTAAAGACGCGCGTGTACCTTAGCACCCTCTAGACAGGTTCGAACCTTGCGAGCTATGAACCTGCGTGAATTTTGTACCCAATTCTAGCCCCGAAAACGGTGCGGACCCCGCCCGGTCCACCAAAAGTTTCCGGCATCCTAGCTTCTCTTCCCTGCAAGGTCAGCAAACCTCTCGGTTGCGGTCTCCTTAAAGCCATTCGTATCGTATCTCATGTATCTCCTTGAAGTGGGGATCGTCTGAGAGCACGCGCCTCGATCTAGTCTCTATGCTAGTTGCAGCAACAATTGAGTCAGCGGTAGGTAAATCTCGGTATTGGCATCTCAGGTTTGCTGATGCCACTGCAATTTTCGCTGTTAGGTCTACTATCTTGAAGGGAGAAGTCATGATCGAGTTTACGCGAAGTTGAGCAGCATCCTTTCCCACGTGATCGTGCATGAACTTGTAGACTTCGTGAAGAACGATTGTCGGAACTATTGCGACTTCTCTCTGAAGTTCAACCATCTTCCGTATGGCTTTAGCTTTGAGTTGGTCAGTATTAGCAAGGTAATGTGTTAAGAAGAACCGTGTGTCAACGGTGCAGGTCATGCTTAGTACCTGTCATGAGCTCTTATGTCGTCAAGCTGCTTCCTCATCTGTTCCAAGCTGATCCTGCCCGCGTCAACCCCGGCCAAGTCCTCGATCGGAGTAATGGGAGTAATTAGAATGCCCTCGTTACTGTCTTTGATAAGGACCCGCATCCCCTCTCTGATCCCATACTTCTTTCTCTTCGAGATGGGTATCGTAACTTGACCCTTCCTCGTCACCAATACAATTTGCTCCGACATTGCACTCGAGTAGGACTAGACAAATCGGTTGTACTTAAATCCTTCGTACAACCTGGCCCAAGCTTACTCCCAGCCCCGAAATTAGTGGCGCTATTAGTTCAAACTCTAGAAGCCCAAACTTCTCTGAAGTTCATACTTAAACCTCGCAGCAGAATCGCTCCGAGCCCCACCCCATCCGCTACCTCCAAAAGTGATCTGAGCTGATTCTCAGCTGCGAAAAAGCCGAAGGAAAGCTGAGGATGAGCTGGAAATCTGCTTGGTTGATAGTTCTAAACGATAGTTTAAAGCTATCCCGGTCCACCAATTTTTGGGTATGAAACTTACGCGCGTACTGTTTCATTGGGCATGCTTCAAGGCAAAGTGATCATATGTCCGCTTCATTTTTCGACATACGACGCGCACATTATATTATCGACACCTCACATGAACCTCTCGAACCTGTCCTTCTTGGCCTTGCATATTGGACACATAGCCGGGGGACTCTCCCTGGCACAAAGATATCCACATACCTTGCACCGCCAAACCGGATAGGCCAACCCGACCGGCCCCGTTTCACCCTTCGGGGCCTCCATCATGCCCTGCTTCATCTTCTGGCGGTCCTCGGGAGGAGGCCGCCGATCAGGTATTGGCTGTGCCTCCTTCTTGCCGGCCTTTATGTCATCGTCCACGTAGAGTGCACAGTAGCATGCTCCATATTCCACTAGGTCCTGATCCCTGTAGTCGCAAGGACAAATAAGGTCCAGGTCCTCATCCTTGTTTCCCGAGGCGAGCCTGCAGGGACAGGCCATATATCCATATCTCTTCTCATTGGTGAGGAGCCCCTTGATGAGGCTCTTTACGAACTCCTTGTCTGGGTTCAGGTGGTAGCCTCCTTCCTCCGCCTCCTTGTCGAGCCTCTCCATCGTCTTGACAACCATATCCTCTGAGACATCGGTGCTCATAATTCTAGAGCCTCCTTTATCTCGTCCTTGTTGAACCCCACTATGCAGTACTGATTGTTGATCACTATGATGGGGAAGGAGCATCTAGGATTCCACTTCTTGACCTCTTTCATGATATCTTCCTTCTCCTTTCCCACTAGGAGATCAGTATCGATGTAATCATAGGCCACGCCTAACTCTCTAAGGAACTCCTTGGTCTTCCTGCACCATCCACAGGTGCTGAGGGCGTAGAGAATGATCTTCCCGGCATTCTTTCCTTTAACGTGAACCATATTCATTTCTATCGCTCCTTGAATAGATTCACTGTTGAGCGCGCGCGGCGCTTATAGACTTTAACTCGAGCGATTTTTATACCCTATTCTAGAACCAAAAACGTTGCAAATCCCGCCCGGTCCACCATTACATCATTATTATTATGCTTGGATAAACGAATTCGATGGGTTCAAGAATTCTTCTAGGCCCAACAACTCTTTCGTTCTCGGCCTCTTTGTCGCCACGATTTTCTTCGCCTCACGTCCTGTCGAGGTAGCGATCGACATGGGTGATCGAATTACAGGAGAAAAGGAGATATCCCGCTGGAAGTGGCTCACCCTAAGTCCTAGATTTGAATGAGCGCGCGCTGAGGAGAGATCAATGTGTGCTTTAATAGCAGTTAACAAGAATACGTTGATCAGTCATTGGCAATAGCCAAAAGACTGGGTGGAATTGAATTGGTGACTACCTACTCTTCCAACATAACTGGTGCCGTAGCTACTTTGCTTGCCTGCTTGCTCTGGGGGCTTACGGCCCTCGGCGCGGAGGTTGGATGGTGTATGGTGGGCAGACAGCCTGTGTCTACTCTCTCTTGGATACTGGTTCCATACTGGACAGTTGCTTGGCTACTAGTCCCGCTCTACCTTAAGCGGATCAGGTGGAGCTTCATTCTGGGAATAGTATTCATCGTCATAGCGATGGTTGGGATAACTGCTATGCCCGGTGCGCTGCCATGGTATACTTTCGCTACTCCGCTTTACGGGTTCTCATTCGTCGCATTCTACTTGGTCGCTCTAGCCCTCATATACTTCTCCTACGCGTCATACAGAGAACTTAGGAAAGCATAGGCGTGACAACGTGGGTCTTGACCCACCACCTTCTTTTTGGTGCTCGTCAAAGATAGAAAGGAAGCTGAACAGCTGTCCTATTCTTTAATTAGATGCCCGCCCAGCAATAACGTCGTCGATTTGTCAAATTCAACCGTGATTCCTCTTGCACGCCAGTATGATTCTGAAAGGCACATTGTTGTGACCTAACATGAAAGCATTTCCAAAACCCAATGTGATAGTCAGCAAATGCCTAGGATTCGAAGCTTGCCGATATAACGGACAGGTAGTACGAGACGATTTCGTGAGAAAACTGGAGAAGCACGTTAACTACATCCCAGTCTGTCCTGAAGTTGAGATAGGTCTGGGAGTGCCACGTTTTCCGGTAAGAATTGTTCGCTCAGGCCCCACTAGATTGATTCAGCCCTCCACAAATAGGGACCTAACAGGTCTGATGAACGAATTTTCAGAGAGATTCTTGGCAGGTTTGAGAGATGTCGATGGCTTCATACTGAAACACAGATCTCCTTCGTGTGGAGTAAAAGATGTGAGAATATATCCATCAGCTGAGAAGTCCGCGCCGCTGGGAACAGGCCCAGGATTCTTTGGCGGCAATGTCCAGGAGAGATTTCCTGGCTTGGCGATAGAGGATGAGGGCAGACTGAAGAGCT